>Ga0134128_10000062_pt1 | contig 146913 bp, 125 predicted proteins | sample KB31754_FD_96462 | JGI IMG/M metagenome (GOLD analysis project Ga0134128, IMG submission 96462) | Terrestrial soil microbial communities with excess Nitrogen fertilizer from Kellogg Biological Station, Michigan, USA - KB3-175-4 | ecosystem: Environmental > Terrestrial > Soil > Unclassified ... | reverse complement strand
TTAAAAACCATTAGGGGACGCTGATGAACGCCGATAAACGCCGATAAGACTTTGAAATTATCTGCGTTCATCTGCGTTCATCTGCGTCCTGATAACTAATCAGCCGCGAGCGCCGTATCCAGCTCTTCCTTCGGCTTCTTCATCAATTCCACATCGAGACACAGGCTCTGCAACTCTCGGATGAGCACATTGAAAGATTCCGGTACACCTGGCTCGATGGCGGCTTCGCCCTTCACAATGGCCTCGTAGATCTTCGCGCGGCCATACACATCGTCGGATTTCGCCGTCAACAGTTCCTGCAGAATGTAAGCCGCGCCGTATGCTTCCAGCGCCCAGACTTCCATTTCGCCGAACCGCTGTCCGCCGAACTGCGCCTTACCGCCCAGCGGCTGCTGGGTAATCAGCGAGTACGGTCCGATGGAGCGCGCGTGAATCTTGTCGTCCACCAGATGGCTCAGCTTCAGCATGTAGATGTAGCCGACGGTCACCGGCTGCTCAAACTGCGTTCCGGTCATACCGTCGAACAGCGCGGTCTTTCCGGAGCTCGGCAGCTTGGCTTCCGCCAGGCTCTTCTTGATTTCGCGTTCGGTCGCGCCGTCGAACACCGGGGTCGCGAACTGCACGCCCAGCGCCTTGGCTGCCCATCCCAAGTGGGTTTCCAGAATCTGACCCACGTTCATACGGGAAGGCACGCCGAGGGGATTGAGCACGATCTCCACCGGAGTTCCATCCGGCAGATACGGCATATCCTCTTCCGGCAGGATGCGCGCAATGACGCCCTTGTTCCCATGGCGGCCGGCCATCTTATCGCCCACGCTCAGCTTGCGCTTCATGGCGATATAGACTTTTACCAGCTTGATGACGCCCGGGGGCAGTTCGTCGCCCTTGCGCAGCTTGGCGACCTTCTCGTCGGTGATCTTCTCGAGCACCGCGATCTGACGGCTCGTCATCTCTTCGATCTCGTCGATCTGTTCGTTGAGCCGCGGATCTTTGTTCGCCAGGCGCATGCGCTTGAGGTCGCGCGATTTCATCTTCTCGATGATGTCGCGCGTCAGCTCGGTATCCTTGCTGAGCAGGCGCTTGTTGGTCTTTTCGTCGTGCAGGTCGGCCAGCAGCTTCTTGCCGTCCAGCAGATTCGCCAGGCGCTTGGAGCGCTCGTCCGTCAGGATTCGAATTTCATCCTGCAGGTTGCGCTGCAAACGCTGGATCTGAGTTTCTTCGATCGATTTCGACCGCTCGTCCTTCTCCTGACCCTTCCGGGAGAAGATCTTGCAATCGACAATCGTGCCTTCGATGCCAGGCGGGCAGTACAGCGACGCGTCCTTCACATCGCCTGCCTTCTCGCCGAAGATCGCACGCAGCAGTTTTTCTTCCGGCGTGAGCTGGGTTTCGCCCTTCGGCGTCACCTTCCCCACCAGAATGTCGCCCGGCTTCACGGTGGCGCCGATGCGGATGATGCCGCTCTCGTCCAGGTTGCGCAGGAACGAATCGGCGATATTCGGAATATCGCGCGTGATTTCTTCCGGCCCCAGCTTGGTGTCGCGCGCTTCGATTTCAAACTCCTCGATGTGAATCGAGGTGTAGTAGTCTTCCTTCACCAGCTTTTCGCTGACCAGGATTGCGTCTTCGAAGTTGTACCCGCGCCACGGCATGAACGCTACCAGCACGTTGCGGCCAAGCGCCAGTTCGCCGAAATCCGTGCAAGGCCCATCGGCCAGAACCTGTTGCTTGACCACTCGCTGGCCGGCGTACACGATCGGCTTCTGATTGATGCACGTGTTCTGGTTGGAGCGCTTGAACTTGGTGAGCTGATAGATGTCCGCGCCCACTTCGCGTGAAAGCTGACCCTCATGAGCCGTGCCTTCCACGCGTACGATGATGCGCTCGCTATCCACCGAATCCACCACGCCGGCGCGCTTGCAGAGCACCACCGCGCCGGAATCGCGCGCGGTCACATACTCCATGCCGGTGCCCACATAGGGAGCGTCGGCGCGGAGCAGCGGCACTGCCTGCCGTTGCATGTTCGAACCCATCAACGCGCGGTTGGCGTCGTCGTTTTCGAGGAACGGAATGAGGCTCGCGGCCACGCTGACAAGCTGTTTCGGGCTGACGTCGATGTACTCAATCTCATCGCGGCTCTTCAGCACGAAGTTGCCGGCCTGCCGGGCGTTGCAGAGATCGGGAACGATTTTGCCGTTCTCGTCCAGCTCCACGTTGGCCTGCGCGACGGTCCATTTGTCTTCTTCCCAGGCCGACAGGTACTCGCAGTGGGCCACAACTTCAAGCCCCTGCTTCTTGCCCGCCAGCTTGCGGTTGACTTCTTCCGCCTGCTGCCGCGAAATGATGTCGCCCACTTTGTGATCCGTGTCGCCCGGATTGAGGATCCGGACTTCGTCTATGACGATGCCCTTCACCACCTTGCGATAGGGACTCTCGATGAAGCCGTATTCGTTGATCCGCGCAAAGCAGCTCAACGACGAAATCAGACCGATGTTCGGACCTTCCGGCGTTTCGATCGGGCAGATGCGGCCGTAATGCGTCGGGTGCACGTCGCGAACTTCGAAACCCGCGCGCTCGCGGCTCAAACCGCCTGGTCCAAGGGCCGACAGACGCCGCTTGTGCGTGATCTCGCTGAGCGGGTTGGTCTGATCCATGAACTGGGAAAGCTGGCTGCTGCCGAAGAATTCGCGGATGGCGGCCATCACCGGCTTGGCGTTCACCAAGTCGTGCGGCATGGCCGTCGACATTTCCTGGTACACGCTCATCTTTTCCTTGATGGCGCGTTCCATGCGGACCAGGCCGATGCGGAACTGGTTCTCGAGCAGTTCGCCCACCGCGCGCACGCGGCGGTTGCCGAGGTGATCGATATCGTCCACCGCGCCGATGCCTTTGCGCAGTTTCAGCAGGTAGCGGATGGTCGCCTTGAAGTCCTCGCCATCGAGCGTGCGTTTATCCAGGCTCGTGGCATCGCTCTTATCGAACAGCTTGATGTTGAACTTCATGCGGCCCACGCGCGAGAAGTCGTACTTGCGCGGGTCGAAGAACATGCCCTGGAAGAGCTGGGTGGCCGTATCCAGAGTCGGCGGATCGCCCGGACGAAGCTTGCGGTAAATTTCGATCAGCGCTTCGTTCTGCGTCTTGACCGCGTCCTTGCGGATGGTCGCCGAGATGACCGTGCCGACGTCGTCGCGCTCCGGGAAGAAGATTTCGAAATCTTCGATGCCCGCTTCGATGAGCTTGCCGATGGTGGTCGGAGTCAGTTCGCTGTTGGCGTCGATCATGACTTCGCCGGTCGACATATCGACCACATCAGCCACAACGTACGCGCCTTCGAGATCGTTGGGCGCTACTTCCACCTGCGCGATCTTGGCCTTCTGAATTTCCTTGTAGAGAGTGGAGGTGATCTTCTTGCCCTGGCCGACCACCGTGTCGCCGCTCTTGGTGGCGATCGCGTGCGAGAGCTTCAGGCCCGTTAGGCCTTCGTCCACATTCCACAACAGCTTCTTGTCACGCACGGAGATCTTGCTGACGCGATAAAACGCGCGCAGAATCTGTTCATCGGTCTTCAGGCCGAGAGCGCGCAGGAACACCGAACCGTAGAACTTGCGCTTCCGGTCTATACGAACGTAAAGGATGTTTTTGTTATCGTATTCGAACTCGACCCAGCTCCCGCGATACGGGATGATCTTGCCGAGGAAGTAGCCTTGCGCTGGAACACGCTCGAAAAACACGCCCGGCGAACGGTGCAACTGAGAAACGATGACGCGCTCGGTGCCGTTGATGATGAACGTACCGTTGTCCGTCATCAGCGGAATTTCGCCGAAGAAAACTTCCTGTTCCTTGATGTCCCGCACGCTTTTCTTCTGCGTCTCGGGATCTTTGGAGTACACGGTGAGCCGGATTGTGACCTTGAGTGGAGCGGCGTACGTCATGCCGCGCTCCTGGCACTCCTGCATATCGTACTTGAGTTGCAAACCCACCGGGTCGCCGCACTTGTTGCAGAAGGTCACCACGTTCTTGTTGAACGTGCCGCAGTGCGAACAGAGAATGTCGCCCGCATGGAAGGGATCGGTGCGGATGGTCGCGCCGCAATTGCGGCAGGTGGAACGCAAATGATGCAGACCTTTCAGGTTGCCGCACTTGCACTCCCAGTTGCCGATCGAATAATCGACAAATTCCAGGTCGCTGACGCCCCGGAAATCGCTGATGGGGAATACCGAATTGAATACGGTCTGCAGACCGATGTCTTCGCGCTCGTTGGGCAGAAGATCCATCTGCAGAAAACGCTCGTACGAGTTCTTCTGAACCTCAATCAGGTTCGGGATGGGAATCGAAGTTTTGATCTTGGAAAAATCGACTCGCTCTGGAACGGCGCCGTTATTTTGATTATCCATTCTTTAAAAACTCCTGACGGCCGGACAGCCAACGCAAAGCTAGGCCACGCTTAACAGCAACAAGCCAACGGCGCCCCGGGTGGTGAGGCCTCCCAGGGCGCCGAAAAGAGAACAAAAGGGCAGGAATCGAACTGGTTCCGGAGTAGTGCTCGCGATGAAGACGGGGATAGTGGAGTAGCAGGTACACGAACCCTGTATCGCGTTCGCGGGTTTGCGAACGCGCAGAAATCCCCTCGTTGCAGTTTCGCCGCTACTGCAATTGAAGTTCCAGGATTCGCGAATCACAGTCACCAATTGGGAATCGAATCCGTTGAATCGAAGGCCCAACTACCCACTCTAGCAGGACTTATGCCTGCCGTCAAATTACTCAAAAACGAGGACGGGCGGCGCAGGGACACTCCGGCCCCCGCACCGCCCTGCCTCGGCATTTACTTCACTTCGACGGATGCGCCCGCTTCGGTGAACTTCTTCTTGATGGCTTCAGCTTCATCCTTGCTGACGCCTTCCTTCACCGGCTTCGGCGCGCCATCCACCAGGTCCTTGGCTTCCTTCAAACCGAGGCTGGTGACTTCACGAACCGCCTTAATGACGTTGATCTTGTTGGCGCCGGCTGCGGTCAGAACGACGGTGAACTCCGTCTTCTCCTCAGCCGCCGGAGCTGCCGCTGCCGCCGCGCCGCCGCCCGCCATCATCACGGGTGCTGCCGCTGCCGCCGAAACTCCCAGTTTCTCTTCCAGCATCTTGACCAGCTGAGACGCTTCCAGCAGGCTCAAGCCCTGAATCTGATCCGCAATTGCGTTAATGTCCGCCATTTCTAAACTCCAACTCCTTAAAAGGTTTTCTGAATCTTCTCGCGCTCCGGTTTCCCGTTACGCCTGAAACTTGTTCTCTTTGACGCCCTGATCCACTACCACCGCCAGGTTGCGGCCCACGGCGTTCATCACTGTCACGAGCTGCTGTGCCGGTGCGTTGATCACGTACAGCAACTTCGCGAAGATCTCTTCCTTGCTCGGCATCGTCGCCAGATCGTTGATCGCCTTGATGTCGATCGCACGGCCTTCGACAATACCTGCCTTGAACGTGAACGAAGGGTTCGCCTTCGCGTATGCCGTCAGCGCCTTCGCCAGCGCCACCGGATCGCCTTCGGTATACGCCATCGAGGTCATGCCGCGCAGGCCCTTCAACACGGCCTCCGATGCAGTCCCCTCGGCGGCGATCTCCGCCAGATTGTTCTTCACCACGCGATACTTGCCGCCCGCCCCGCGGACCGTCTTGCGCAGTTCGAAATCCTGATCCACGCGCAGCTTTTCGTAGCCGGTGACGAACAGGTTCTTGGTTTCCGCAAGATCCTTGCGCAAACTCTCTACGTCTTTGTTCTTGTCTTCCTTCTTTTTCATGGAAACACCTGTTTTGGCTTAGACCGCCGCCGCCTTCACGCTGAAGGGTGTGGTATCGACCGGGACTCCCGGACCCATCGTGGAGCAAATCGTGGCGCTCCGGACGTATTTGCCCTTGGCCACTGCCGGCTTCGCCTTGATTACCGCCGTAATCAGGCTGGAAGCGTTCTCAATCAACTTCTGGGCATCGAAGCTGACCTTGCCCACGGGAGCGTGGATGATACCGGTCTTGTCGACGCGGAATTCCACTTTACCGGCTTTGATTTCGTTGATGGCTTTGACCACGTCCGTGGTTACCGTTCCGGTCTTCGGGTTGGGCATGAGCCCCCGGGGACCGAGCACTTTTCCGAGCTTACCCACCGAACGCATCATGTCCGGAGTAGCGATCACGGCGTCATAATCGGTCCAGCTTTCGGACTGAATCTTGTTCACCATGTCCTCGCCGCCCACGAAGTCGGCGCCGGCTTCGGTGGCTTCGCGCTGCTTGTCGCCGCTGGCGATCACCAGCACTTTTTTGCTCTTACCAAGCCCGTTGGGCATCACCACCGTGCCGCGGACCATCTGGTCGGCGTGCTTGGGGTCGACCCCGAGACGCATGTGTACTTCCACGGTCTCGTCGAATTTGGCGAATTTGATTTTCTTGAGAAGCGGAATGGCCTCTTCGAGCTGATACTCTTTGGCCTCTACCTGCTTCAACGCGGCTTGATACTGTTTACCTGGTTTGCGTGCCATGTCTCCTCATTGGTGCAAGCGGTCCGTCGCACAGACAAACGAACCTCCCACTGAGCTGATTTCTAAAGGGACAGCAATCAGTGTACCAGAAGGGGATTTTGCGTGCAACTGGACGGGAATCGTAACCGGCGATGCGCTGTTATCATCTATTCTACTTCATGCGCCGCGCCATCTCCTTATGTTTCGTGTGCCTCGCCGCCTCCTCGGCGCAAACACCGCCCCCACAAGCACCTGCTGAGGACAAACGGATTTTCGGAGTCCTGCCCAACAACCGCACCACCGAGAACTCCATCCCGTTCCACCGCCTGACCGGCAAGCAAAAGATGACCATCGCCTTCAAGGACTCCTTCGACCTGCCCGTCTACCCCACCGCCGGACTTTTCGCGGCCCTCTACCAACTGGAAGACCAGAACCCGTCCTTCGGCCAGGGAATGCAAGGCTACGCCATGCGATTCGCCACCGCCTACGGCGACCAGATGATCGGCAACATGATGACCGAAGGCATAGTCCCCGCGCTCGGCCATCAGGACCCGCGCTACTTCCGGCTCTCCGAAGGCACCAAAAAGCATCGCCTCGGCTACGCTCTCACCCGGATCTTCGTAGCCCGCATGGATTCCGGCCGCAACTCCTTCAACTTCTCCGAATGGGGAGGAAACGCAGCGGCGGCGGCGATCTCCAACGCCTACTATCCCGACACTAGAAACTGGAAGGACAACACCGAAAAGCTCCTTATAGCAGTTGGAACGGACGCCTTCTCGAATGTGCTGAAAGAGTTTTGGCCGGACGTCAAAAACAAGCTGTTCTCGAAGAAAGATCCGTCCGCGCGATAGCACCAAAACGCTGCCTGGATAGCTCTGTCGAGAACCGAACTTGCCGAGCCTACGGGTCACGGCGTCGTCCGCCGGCCACCAATGGCCACCGGTATTAACTCCTAACGCCGTCCGACGCCGTTCCCGCTGCATCATTTTCGGGGCCGACGGGCGGCTCGCACTTCCGCGTATCGGACATTTTCCAGCCAAATGGCGCGCGGCCACTCGCTCCGATGACGCCAATTGATCACTGAGCTGATCTGCCGCTGCTGGAGCGGGCCCGCTTCGTGGAGTGCTGCGCGTTCCGGCGGAGGGAACGACTACCACGGTTCGCGCTATAGTACCAAAACGCTGCCTGAATAGTACCCAAATCGCTTCGTCCACGCACTCAAATTGCGGACATCATTAGGCAAATGAGTCACAATACTTCTCTGTATAAAACTGATCTTCGGGAGGAAGAATGAAGGCTCGTTATTTGCACGCGATTCAGCCGCTCCTGGCGGCGGGTATGTTTTGGGGTTTGGCTGCGGTCTCCCAAGCATCGGTCGTGTACACCAACAACTTCGAGAGTGGCCAAGGCAGCGGCATAACCGCGTGCGCCGCTTGCGGAGTGACAACCACAACAATCGTTCACGGCGACGCCACGGTTGACGGGAACCAAGTTTGGCAGGACTATGCCACCGGGAACCCGGCTGCGGCAACCACGCTGACCCTCACGGGACTGGCTCCAAATCAGGATCTGGCGCTAGAGTTCACGTTTTTGGCGATCGACACGTGGGACGGCACGACTTGGAGCTGCTGCATACCCGATTTGATGAACGTCAACCTGAATTCGAATTCGATTTTCCAGCAGCCCTTCCGCAATTTCGCTTTGGGTACAAGTCCGGAATATCCGGGCAATCCGTACCCGAACCCGCCCGCGGGGACGACGGTAACGCTGTTGAACGCCGACGGCACCACGTCCGTCTATGACATCACGATCACCGGGCTGAGCGCGGACAGCAGCGGCAACGCGGTGTTCGACTTCTTCGCGTCGGGCGCCGGCTGGCAGGGCGGCGGCGACGAATCGGTCGGTCTCGATAATCTATCGGTGACCAGCAACACCACTGGAATTCCGGAGCCCGGTCCGGCGGCACTGCTGCTTTCCGGCTTGGCCTTGATGCTTCCGGGCGTCCGGCGCGGGTTGCGGCGGCGCTAAGGACTACGTAGGAATCGAAGTGCGGCGGCGCGACCTGAGGGCCTGCGCCGCCTTTTGTTTAGCTCTCGAGCAGGCAAATCGCATCCAGATTGCGATACTTCTCCGCGTAATCCAGCCCGTACCCCACCACGAAGTGGTCCGGAATCTGGAACCCGACGTAGCTGGCCTCCACCGGCCTTAGCCTTCTCTCCGGTTTATCCAGCAGCGCCGCGATCCGTATGCTCTTCGGCTTTCGCTGCGCCAGCAGTTGCATCAGGTAATTCAGCGTTACCCCGCTATCGACAATATCCTCGACAATCAGCACATCCGCGCCTTCGAGTGAAATATCCAGGTCTTTGGTGACCTTCACTTCGCCCGAACTGGTCTTGCCTTTCCCGTACGTCGAGATGCCCATGAAGTCGACAAATACGTCGCGTTTCATGGCCCGAGCCAAGTCCGTCAGGAAAAAGCACGCCCCCTTGAGAATGCAGATCATGTGCAGATTGCCGGTGGGGTAGTCGGCGGAAATCTGCTCGCCCATCTCGCGAATCCGGGCCTGGATCTTCTCGGCGGAGATCAGAACCCGCAGGTTTGGATCGGTCATTTATTTCGTGAGCTGTTCGACGAAGATGCGATTCCCGGTCACGCGGCCGCTCACCGTGACCTGCATCTTCACGCCGGGACCGGTGCCGTTCAACATCGCCTGTCCCTGCGGCGTGGCGAACACGACCTCGTTGGCCAGCGTATCGCCCGCGTAATCGAGATCGATAAACCGGCCATTCTGCAGCAGCACCGAATACTGCGTCGTCTGCCCGGTCACCGAGCAGGTTTGATCGGCCTGCCGAGCCAACATGTCGGGCACCAGGTGCGGCAAAATATCCGCGCGCTCCTGCGCGAGCGTCTGCTGATCCACCGTGATGCCGTTCACCGAATTCGGTCCATTATTGCCGCCCTGCATGGCGCCGTTCGGCGTTGCGGCGGGGAGCGGCGTCACCGGCTTGTAGAGGTTGTTCGTGCTCCTGTTGCGGCATCCCGCATCTACCAGAAGGCCGCGCACGGTCACCGGTCCGTATGGCACCGAATCCTGCGTTCCCACGCGCCCGTACGTCAGAACCTGTCCGGGAGGCTGCACCGGCGTGCGCCCGCGATCGCGCACCATGTTCTCTTTGTTCGTTTTCTGATCCAACTGAGCAAACCCGGCCACCGCGAAAAGGGCGAATGGCAGCGCAACCCGTAGCATCCTCATACTGGTATCTTACTCGCAAAAATCAGGATCAACCACTCTCAAACCTCCCGCGCCGCGCTCGACTATACTTTGAAGATTCACATGCACAAAACCGTCGCCACTGCCCTCGCCTATGCCGCCATCGCCGCCGCCCAAACGCCCTTCTTCTCCGATATCCGCCAATTGACGCACGGTGGTCAGAACGCCGAGGCCTACTGGGCGCCGGACGGTAAACGGCTGATCTTTCAAACCACGCGCGCCCCCTACGATTGCGATCAGATCTTTCTCATGAATGCGGACGGCTCCGATCAGCACCTCGTTTCCACCGGCAAAGGCCGGACCACCTGCGCCTATTTCCTGAGCGACAACCGCCACATCGTATACGCCTCCACGCACCTGGCCGGCGACGCCTGCCCCACGCCGCCCGACCGCAGCAAAGGCTACGTCTGGGGCGTCTTCCCCGGCTACGACATCTTCCTTGCCACCGACGACGGCAAGATCGAAAAGCGTCTCACCAGCACACCCGGCTATGATGCCGAAGCCACGGTCAACTGGAAAACCGGCAACATCGTGTACACTTCGCTCGCATCTCATGATCTGGACCTGTGGACCATGCGCACCGACGGCTCCTCCAAGCGCCAGATCACCAGGACACCGGGCTACGACGGAGGCGCCGTTTTCTCGCGCGACGGCAAGCACCTCGTCTGGCGCTCGAATTATCCGAAGACCGGCGACGACATGGCGCGCTACAAGAGCCTACTCGCCGACAACCTGACGGTGCCGATGAAAATGGAGATCATGGTCGCCAATGCCGATGGCTCCGGAGCGCGCGTCATCACCAACTTCGGATGCGCCAGCTTCGCGCCTACGTTCACACCGGACGGGAAGAAGATCCTCTTCTCATCGAACAAGCACGATTGCGACAGCCGCCACTTCGATCTTTACCTGATGAACCTCGACGGCAGCGGCCTGCAGCGCGTCACCGATTGGGGCGGCTTCACCTCCTTCCCCGAATTCTCGCCCGACGGCAAGACGCTGGTCTTCTGCTCCGACCGCGACGCCAAAGAGCGCTACGAGTTCAACATCTTTACCGCGAGGTGGGATCGGTAGGCGCGCCTGCGCCGCAGGATAGAATGAAGTCGTGCGGCCAAGCGACCCGAACCTCGTCGACGCAGTGCCGCGCAAACGAAGGCGAACGCCGCGCTGGTTACCGCAAGCGGCAGGCTATGCCGCCTCCATCGTATGCCTGCTGATTCTCTTCCACGGCTACAATTTCCACGACCTCTATACTGACATTCGCACTCTGGACTACCGCTGGGTCGGCCTCGCCGTGGTCACGTACCTGGGAAGTTATGTCGTCCAGGCGTGGCGCTGGGACGTGCTGCTCGCGCCGGTCGTGCGCACCCGCTTCTGGCGCACGGTTCAATCAATCGCCATCGGCCTGTTCGCCAACGAAGTGCTGCCGTTGCACGTGGGCGAGCTCATCCGCTGCTACCTGATGGCTCATTGGAACGACCTTCGCATCTCCCTCGGCTTCGCCTCCGCGGCAGTCGAGCGTCTGCTCGACGGCGTCTGGGTGATCGTCGCATTCCTGCTGATGGCGGCGTACGTTCAGGGAATCCCGCGCGATGTCACCATCGGTGTGGAGATTCTCTCGGTCATTCTCATGGCTGCAGCCGTAGCGCTCTGCTGGGTGGTGATGGCCAAACACGAACAGCATGCCAGCCTCACTGAGAACAAATGGGCAGCTACCTTTCGCCACGTCATCGAAGGCTTGCAGCTCATGGGTAATCTTCGGACGTTGGGAGTTACCACCGCCATCAGCCTGCTCTATGTCGCGATGCAGTTCCTCTCGGTGTGGTTCCTCATGAAGGCGTACGCTCTGGACCTTTCGTTCCTGACGGCCTGCGCTGTGCTCACGATCATTCGCCTGGTCACCATCGTCCCGAACGCTCCCGGCAATGTAGGCGTCTTCAACGTGGGTTGCACCACGGCGCTGCGCCTGTTCGACGTGGAAGCGGAGACCGCCAAGACGTTCTCGATTCTTCTGCTGGCTATCTGGACCTTGCCCCTGCTTCTCACCGGCGGAATCGCCACCGCCCTAGCCGGAGTCAACGTCTCCGAGCTCCGCGAGCGCGCCCGCCATAGCGCCGGTCATACGCCCGCCCAGACGTTATAATTGCAGCATGCTGAAACCCACCGAAAAAATCTGGCATAACGGTCGCTTCATCCGATGGGAAGATGCCACCATTCATGTGCTGGCACACGTCGTCAGTTACGGCAGCAGTGTGTTTGAAGGCATACGCTGCTATTCCACCCCTAAGGGTCCGGCGTTTTTCCGGATGAAAGAACATACCCGCCGCTTGCTGGATTCGGCCAAGGTCTACCGCATGGAGAACGTAGGCTACTCTCACGAGCAGCTCATGGACGCTATGCTCGAGGTTGTCCGCGTCAATAATATGGGTGCGGCGTACGTGAAGCCCATCGTCATGCGCGGCTACGGCGACGTGGGCGTGAACGGCGCGAAAAACCCCATCGAGGTTTATATCGCCTGTTGGAACTGGGGCAAATACCTCGGCGACGAGGCCATTGAGCAGGGTATTGACGTCTGCGTCTCCAGTTGGACGCGCATGGCCCCCAACACCTTCCCCGCCATGGCCAAAGCCGGCGCGAATTACATGAATTCGCAACTCATCAAGATGGAAGCCATCGCCAACGGCTACGTGGAAGGCATCGCGCTTGACGCCAGCGGCTACGTCAGCGAAGGTTCCGGCGAAAACATTTTTGTGGTGCGCGACGGCAAACTGATGACGCCGCCGCTCGGCGCAAGCGTGCTTCCCGGGATTACCCGCGATTCCGTCCTGACCCTGGCGCGCGACCTCGGTATTCCGACGGTCGAAACCATCATCCCGCGCGAAATGCTCTACATCGCCGACGAGGTCTTCTTCACCGGTACCGCCGCCGAAATCACGCCGATCCGTTCCATCGACCGCATCACCATCGGCAAGGGACGCCGCGGACCAGTGGCGGAACGGCTGCAGAAGGAGTTCTTCGGAATCGTCGAAGGCGGCGTTCAGGATCGCCACAACTGGCTCACGCCGGTTCATGCGGCTGTGGCCGCGAAGTAGGGACGCCCAAAGCCCGCTGACGCAACCACAACAACCACCTCCCCCGAGATTTGCTGTTGTGGCTGCGCAGCCGGCGAATGGACTCTCTCTTTTTACCGTGCAACGCACCCGAATCCAAGAGCCCTCCAGCGGTTTCACGTACGATATCAACAGCTTTTTCGACGTACAATTACAGCAACTTAGCGCCAGAGGTTTGTGGCAAAGTTGTGCATAAAACAAACGAGGCCGAAAATGTTGAACAACCGTTCGGTTCCGGCAAATGTCATTCTGCCGCACATCTGCTATCGCGATATCGCCGTAGCGATAGAGTGGCTCACCCGCGTCTTCGGCTTTGAAGAACACTACCGTTACGGTCCGCCGGACGCCCCTCAAGGCGCGCAGATGCACCTGGGCGATGCGTGGATCATGCTGAACGGGCCGCGGAAGGGTCGCGACGTTCCCGCCGAGGCGGGGTATGAAACGCAATCCCTCACCGTTTTTGTGGAAGACGTGGACGCCCACTGCGCCCGCGCGAAAGCTGCCGGTGTCACGCTTTTCGAAGAACTCAACGAAACCATGTACGGTGAGCGGCAGTATGGCGCGAACGATCTGGATGGCCACCGCTGGCTCTTCTCAAAGCACGTCCGCGACGTAGCGCCCGAAGACTGGGGCGCCATACGAAGTCCAACAAAACACTGACGCCCGGTACCGTTTGCCGCTCCCTTACGGCGTTGTGAAAGAATATCGAATTGCTTTTTTACCGCATTCAACCGCACTCCGATCCCCGGCAACTTTTACTGCTCCCTCACGGTCACGGCTCCGTATGTACATGATTCAGACAACGGAGCCGTGACCGTGAGGGAGCGGTAAAAGGTGCATCGAAAGGCGAATGAATCGCGATGAGAACAACCAACCCCCGTCAAGCACCGAGCATCCCGCCAGCGAACACCAATGTCCCGAAATAGCTCTCGACCCGCATAGCCCCGCGCGCCAAACCTCGCCGATTCAACACCGCGCCGCGGCACAAGACTTGCCCGGATGTCCTCCATGCTCGCCGATCTCAAGTACGCGCTCCGCTTCCTACGCCGCAATCCGGGCTTCGCCGCCATCGCGATCGCTACCCTCTCGTTCGGAATCGGCGCGAACACCGCCGTCTTCAGCATGGCGGACGTGCTGCTTCTTCACAGTCTGCCCTACCCCGATTCCAGCCGTCTGGCCGCTATCGAAACACTTCGCTCGTCACAGCCCGAGCTCAGCGATTTCACGTCGGCGCCCAACTTTGCCGATCTCCGCGCGCGGCAGCATTCCTTCTCGAAGGTCGCGGCAATCAGCCCGGTTTGGAATCTCGTGATGACCGGTCGCGGACCGGCGCAGCAACTCGACACGCTGTATGTCTCCGGCGATTTTTTCTCTGTCCTCGACATCAAGCCCGCCGTCGGCCGCCTGTTCGGCGTGCGCGAGGATCGCATCACGCAGGCCGACCCGGTCGCCGTGATCTCCTACAGCTTTTGGCAGCAGCAGTTTCAAGGGTCGCCGAATGCTATTGGCTCCGTGCTGCAACTGGGCGGTCCCGCGATCACCATACTTGGAGTGCTGCCCGCCAACTTCCGCTACACCGGTGAGCCGCTCGCGGGAACGGCAGTGGAGCCCGCGTTATGGTTGCCGCTCGGCGCGAACCAGATTGCGTCGTCCACCACCGATGTGCGCCCTGTGCGCTTCCTCAAAGTCATCGGCAGGCTGAGGCCCGGCGTCACGCTGGAGCGGGCGCGCGCCGATGTGCAGACCATCGGACGGTCGCTCGAAACCGAATTCCCCGCCGCCGATCGTGGATTCACCATTGGCGCCCGGCCGCTCAGTGATGTCGCATCCGGAAAAATTCGCGGACCCATATTGCTGCTCGGCGGAGCTGTCGCTTTCGTCCTGCTCATCGCATGCGCCAACGTCAGCGGCCTCATGCTCGCGCGGGCGGCGGCGCGTTCCGGAGAAATGCATGTTCGTGTAGCTCTGGGCGCCTCCCGCTCCCGGCTGCTCCGCCAATTGCTCTCCGAAGGCTTGCTATGCTCGATTGCCGGCGGAATTGGCGGTGTGCTCCTGGCGAACATCGCCCTCCACGCCGCGGCAAGCACCGCCCCGGCGGACCTCTCGGCGCTCCACTCAGTGGACCTGAACTGGCAGGCGATGGCCTTCATGGCCGCGGCCGTCATCGCCGCAACCGTGCTTTCATCGATTCCCGCGGGCTTGCGCGTGGCCTCCAGCGAAATCGCCGCCGGGTTCACCGGCCGTTCCGTCGTGCACGGATACTCGCGCTTGCGTTCCATGCTCGTCGCGGCCGAATTCGCAGCCGCCCTCGTTCTGCTCACTGGCGCGGCGCTGCTGGTGCGCAGCTTTCAAGCCGTGCTCAGCGTCAATCCGGGTTTCGACGCGCGCAACGTAGTGACAATCTCGACGCAAACGCCTCCCGAAGCGCAAACGCCGGCTGCGCGCACCGCGATCTATCAGGAGATTCGCAAGCGGCTGCTCGCCGTAAGCGGAGTGCAGGATGTCGCCGCCGTCAGCCGCCTGCCGCTCATGGGCTCAAATCTCGGCGCGACGTTATATATAGAAGGAGTCCCGGACGTTATACCGCGCCCCGAGGTGGAATATCGCGTCGCCACGCCGAACTACTTCCAGATCATGCGCATTCCGCTGCTCGCCGGCCGCCCGTTGAACGACCACGATAACGACCGCGCCCACGCCGCCTGTCTCATCGGCGAGACTATGGCGCGCCGCTTCTTCAGCGGACAGAACCCGATCGGTAAACGCATCAAGCTGGCGGCCGCGAATCCCTCTGCTCAACCCTGGGTCACCATCGCCGGCATAGTCGGCGATGTCCGCCATTTTGCCGTCGAGTCGGCAGCGCCTCCCGAGGTATATATGCCGTATCCGATCAACCCGCTGTCCGCGCCCATCCTCACCGTGCGCACGGCCGCCGACCCGCGCCCCCTCATACCCGCCTTGCGCGCCGCCGTGCAATCCGTGGGCTCCGCCATTCCGGCCTACAACATCTTTCTGATGCAGGAACTGGTGGACCGCTCCACCGCCGAGCGCCGCTTCATCATGTGGATCATGGGAATCTTTGCGGCCGGCGCGTTGCTGCTCACCGCGGTCGGAATCTACGGCGTCGTGGCCCAATCGGTCGCTCAACGCACGCGCGAAATCGGGCTGCGCATCGCGCTTGGCGCTTCCTACGCGGACACCTTGCGGCTGGTGTTCGCCGGAGCGGCGCGTCCGGTAGTGGCAGGCATCACCGCTGGCGCGTTGCTCGCCCTACTGCTCGCCCGCTCCATGAGACAACTGCTTTTTGAAGTGCAGCCGGCCGACCCCGCGGCATTCGCAACGGCAGTCCTCCTCCTGATAGCGATCACAGCGCTCGCTTGTTACATTCCGGCACGCCGCGCAACCCGGGTAGATCCCCTGACAGCATTGCGGCAGGAATGAACTTTTCAACGGGGATTGCGTATCATACGGCATGCACTTGATTCGCACCCTTCTGCCGGGCCTCCTTGTCTCGACTGCGGCGTTTTGCCAGCAGTTCGAAGTCGCGTCCATAAAGAAAGCGCCGCCGTACGACGCGATGAGCGGCAAAGCCGTGAACATCGGCGTGAAAGTGGATGGCGCGCAGGTCCACATTTCCAATCTGACGCTCCGCGATTACATTTCCGCGGCATACAAGGTGCGGCTGTACCAGATCATTACGCCGGAATCGCTGCCCAACGATCGCTATGACATCGACGCGGTTTTGCCGGCGGGGTCGAAGCGCGAGGATGTCCCTGTCGCGCTCCAGGAACTGCTGAAGGAACGTTTCCAGATGAAGAGCCACATGGAAACGCGCGATCTGCCGGCATACGTGCTCACGGCCGCAAAGGGCGGCTTCAAGTTGCAGCCCGTGGAGCTCGATCCGGCTCCGGAGGGCGGCGCGGCGCCGAACGCGACCGATGTCCAGGTGACCGGCGGCCCGCAGGGAACGACGGCGAACTACGGTCGCGGTTCCTATTTCACCCTTGCCGATAACAAGATCGTGGCGCACAAGCTCGATATGCTCCGCGTGGTGGACCTGCTTGGCCGGTTTTTGGATCTGCCCGTTGTGGATCAGACGGGAATCACCGGAAACTACGACCTGGAACTGCAGCTCACGCAGGAAGACTACATGGGCATCATGATCCACTCGGCGGTCGCGGCGGGTGTGAATTTGCCGCCGGAAGCCCTGAAATTCGCCGCCGGAAACACCCCGGATTCCCTGTTCGCGGCGCTGAAGGCCATCGGCCTGAACCTCGACAAAAAGAAAGCGCCCATCCAGGTTCTGGTGGTGGACTCGATATCCAAAACGCCCACCGAAAATTAGCGCGCCGCAAAAAAATCGAATTGCTTTTTTGCCGCATTCAAATGCACTCGCACCCCCGGCACCCTTTACCGCTCCCTCACGGGGCTGTGAAAGAATATCGAATTGCTTTTTTGCCGCATTCAAACGCACTCATGTCCCGGGCACCTTTTACCGCTCCCTTACGGTCACGGCTCCGTATCTAGTTGATTCTGCTAACGGAACCGTGACCGTGAGGGAGCGGTAAAAGGTGTATCGAAAGGCGAATAGAGCGCGACGAGAACGGCAGCCGGATTTTTTCACAACCCCTCACGGTCACGGCTCCGTATGTAGTTGATGCTGCTAACGGAGCCGCGACCGTAAGGAAGCGGTAAAAGGTGCATCGAAAGGCGAATGGAGCGCCACGAGAACCAGAGCCGGATTTCTTCCCACGCGGTGCATCGAAAAGCGCCCCATTCCGCGCGCAAACTGCCGCATCACAAACCCCGCCCTCCGCATCACTGAACCATGGACCTCATCGCAACCCTCGGCCTCTCTGTCCCCGTCATTCAAGCGCCCATGGCCGGAGGCGGCGACACGGTGGAACTGGTCGCCGCCGTATCCGCCGCGGGCGCACTCGGATGCATCGGCGCCGCATACCTGACGGCGAATGGCATCTCGGAGCGTGCACGCGCCGTTCGAGCCCTCACCTCGCGACCGTTCGGCATTAACCTGTTCGCGCCGCTCGCTCAAACGCAGGCGACCGGCGACGCGATCGCAGCAGGAGTCCAAGCCGTTGCGCCTTACCACGCGGAATTAGGTCTGCCCGCGCCGGAGCCGCCGAAGCTCAATTCGCCGTCCATTGATGACCAGGTGGAGGCATGTCTCGAATCCAGCGCCGCCGTGTTCAGCTTTACCTTCGGCATGTTCCCGCCGGAAACCATCCGCCGGTTCCGCGACCGTGGGATCGTCGTCGCCGGCACCGCGACAACTGTCGCGGAAGCACAGGCGCTGGTAGAGGCAGGAGTCGACGCCGTAGTCGCGCAGGGCAGCGAGGCCGGCGGCCATCGCGGCACCTTTGCGACCGATTTCATTTCGGGCCTGATCGGCGGCATTGCACTCATCCCGCAGATTGCCGACGCCGTGCGAGTGCCGGTGATCGCATCGGGCGGCATCATGGACGGTCGAGGCGTCGCGGCGGCTCTCGTGCTCGGCGCCACCGCGGTCCAGCTAGGCACCGCCTTTCTTACCTGCGACGAAGCCGGCGTGGCCCTCTCGTACAAAGATGCCCTCGTGAACGCGGCCGAGGACCAGACGAAACTGACACGGGCGTTCTCCGGGAGGCCCGCACGCGGCATCGCGAACCGGGTTTTACGCGATTTCGAAGCGCACGGTGAGCTGATTCTGCCGTTCCCCCTGCAAAACGCTCTGACACGCCCGATGCGCACGGAAGCTACCAGGCAGAATCGCTCCGAGTATCTTTCGCTGTGGGCCGGTCAGGGCGTTCGTATGGCTCGCCGGCAGAGCGCGGCCGAACTGGTCGCCCGGCTGGGTCGGGAGTACCGCGAGGCGTTGCGGCGTCACCAGTAAATGGCGAGGGCGTTTCGTTTTGGCGCGCGCGCCTTTGCTGCTGGTATACTGGTATTCCAACCACGCGGAGAGGTGGCAGAGTGGTCGATTGCGGCGGTCTCGAAAACCGTTGTACCTTTACGGGTACCGGAGGTTCGAATCCTCTCCTCTCCGCCATCCCCTCACTGCTACATTCTTAGCGCCCTCGCTATACTGAACAGCTATGAAATATCTGCTCGCGTTTATAGCGCTGGCCGTGCTGCACGCCGGCTGCGTTTGGGGCCAGGGGCAGCCGACGCCGCAGACCGGCGACGAAGCGGCGATCCGCACCATCGTCAATCACTGGCAGCAGAACTGGGACCGCTTCGACGCGTCCGTTTTGCAGGGCGATTACGCGGACGACGCCGATTGGCTGAACGCGTTTGGCGTGCGGAAAAAGGGTGGCGCGGAGATAGTCGCGTATGTCGCGATGGTGGTGAAACGGCCGCAAAACCACGAGCGGCACACCACGTGGAGTGAACCGCGGATCCGCTTTGTGCGCCCCGATGTCGCGATCGCGTATAGGGACTACCAGACGGGTGGCAACAAGGCGCCGGACGGAAGGGACCTGCCCGACCGCCGCACTCATGCCACTTGGGTGCTGACGAAGACGGGTGGCAAGTGGCTGATCGTGAGTCATGTGATCTCCGACGAGAATGGGCGGTGAGTTGCAGCGAAAAACCGCGCGGAGGAATCGCGATGAATGAAAGTGCGTGGAAAGGTCTATTGACGGGCGCGGCTGGCGGCCTTGTGGCATGGTGGGCGATCGACCGGTTCTACCGGCTCGCGCGGACCAGTTCGTCGCGCCACGCCTTGGCGCCGTACTGCATAGGCGCGGCATTAGGAGCCGCGTATGGAGGCTTTGTGGTCGGACGCGGACATTCGTCGGTGGCACGCGTTCCGCTAGGGGCGGCTGTCTATCTCGCCGATCCCGAACGCACGGCGGCACCGGCCGGCGGACGGGATGTGCAGGAGAAGGCCGGAAACTTCGCCTTGCGTATGGCGTCGAAGGGCCTGAAAAAGGTCGCGGAGATGGCGATCCTAGCGTAAAGTGGCAACAGAAATCTTTCCTGTTGCGGCGAGCGGAGCTCGCATGCGACCGGGCTCTAGACCGGTCCCTACTGCTCCAACACGACAACCGTTGCTATCGCCTCGGGCTTTTGTTGCGGCATAGTGACGGTCAGTTTTCCTCCGTCCTGCTTGATGGGCAGCGCCTTCTTTCGCGTGTCCGCCAGCATGTACGCTTTGCTGATCTTTCCGCTGACCTTGTTGAGTTCGAAGCTTTCGCCCGGCCACTGGAAGAACGTGATATACAGCTTGCCCGGCTTCGTTGTGCAGCGCCATTCCTTGGCGACCTTAAAACCCGGCTTGCCGTTCTTATCGTGGGTGGTCGGGTCCTCGGCCCCCAGTTCATCGCCGAACGGCGTCGGACCGGCTCCGTATACAGCCTCGCCGTTCACCTTCAGCCACTTCCCGACGGCGCGCAGATTGTCCTGGCTCGCCTGCGGGATCACACCTTCGGCCGTCGGCCCGACGTTCAGCAGATAATTGCCGCCCTTGCTGGCGATGTCCACCAGCTTGAATGCGATATCGTCCGGCGTCTTCCAGTCGGTGTCATCCTTCTTGAAGCCCCACGTGTGATTCATGGTGGCGGGCACTTCCCAATCTCCCTGCACGACTGCATTCGGAATGGCGTTGTCGCCCATGGACCGGTAATCGCCCGGTACGCCGAGACGCCCATCGATCAGCGTCCACGGCTGCAGCGTGTGCACGATGTCCACGAATCGCGGACCCCGCTCGCCCGTCATCATGCGAGCCGTATCGAACCAGATCAGGCACACCGGACCATAATTCGAGAGCAGCTCCTTCACCTGGGGCTCTGCCTTTCCGCGCAGATACTGATCGTAGTCTTTCTGATCGTCGGGACCGAAGTCCCACGTGTTCCCCGCCCCGTTCGGCTCGTGCCAGTCCTGCGATTGCGAATAGTAGAACCCCAACCTGATGTTGTGCCGCGCGCACGCCTGTGCCAGTTCCTTCAACGGGTCGCGATGCCATGGCGTGGCGTCGTAGACGTTGTACTTGCTCACGGCGGAGTGGAACATTGCGAAGCCATCGTGGTGCTTGCTGGTGATGACGATGTACTTCATGCCCGCGTCCTGCGCCATCTGTACCCACTCTTCCGCATTGAACTTCACGGGGTTGAACTGCGCCGCCAGTTTTTCGTATTCGGTAACCGGAATTTTGGCGCGATTCATGATCCACTCCCCGATACCGGCGACCGGCTGCCCCTTCCATTCGCCCGCCGGGATCGCGTAAAGCCCCCAGTGGATAAACAGCCCGAACTTGGCCTGGCGGAACCACTGCATCTTCTCGTCCTGCGACTTCGGCGGCGTCTTTTTCGGCGCCGGGAGTTGCTGCGCGGCCAATGCGACGGCGGCTATGGCGGCCAGACTCGCGAAAAACTGCCGTGTATAGCGGTACATGTCCATATATTGGAGCACATATCGAAACCGAATTGAGCGGGAAAGCCGTATTTCCCCTCACTGCCAGAGCCCGTGTGCGAAGTCGCACAGTATTGGGGCAGCAAGCTGTGTCAGTATCCAGATTGCCGTTTGATTCGGGCGATCGGCGCGCCGCCGTGTTTTCTCCTTGCGCGGCGGCGCGTATTTGCGGATTGCAACCACGATTGCCATTCGGTTAAAGTGGTGCGGGGATGTACCAAGGCTTCAGTCGGGTGCTCATCGCCTTGCAGGCCACGTTGTTGATTGCAGCGGTGGCCGCCGCTCCCGGACGCGTCGAAAACCCGGCCCCTGTACTCACCGATCTCTCGCCCCGTACGGTGCCCGCGAACTCCCCGGCCCGAATTGTCGAGATCCACGGCCGAAATTTCCTCTCCACGTCTACCGCGTCGGTGAACGGCAACGAACGAAAAGTCTCCTATAACAACGCCGGCCGCCTGGATCTGACACTGCAACCCGCCGATATGGCCCAACCCGGCCGCCTCACGATTGCGGTTACCAATCCCGCACCCGGCGGCGGCACCTCCGCCGTATTTACGCTGGTCGTTCAGGCGCGATAGCCTTTCGTTGCTATCCAAAGCGAACTTGAGGCGCCCGCAACGGCGCATCGATACTTCCCTTCAGGAGACGCGGCATGAGTTCGACGACTGCAACCGCTCCGGTGTTTGACCTTGCCTCGCAGAATGTCCGCCGTCGCGAGTTCAAGCCCTACACGGCCGGACAACGGTGGCTGATCGGCGCCGGCTGCGCAGCCATAGTCGCCCTGGGCGCATTTACCGGCGAGTCGTTGTCGCGCAGGCAAGCCGAAATCGCGGGAACGCCGCCGCCCCGGCAGTTGCTCCGCAGAGTGTCCGATCCGCCGATTGTCGACCCAAGCGTGCCGGTTTCAGCCGACCCGTCTCACCACCGGCCCCTCGCACTCGCCAATTAACGCGCCCCGCGCGTCACTGATATCCTGGGGAGTTCCATCATGCGGATCCTGCCCCTGCTTCTGTGCCTCGCTGCCTCTCTTTCGTACGCTCAAACCGCCGAAACCACCACCTTCCGGACCGTGATGCTGCCCGCCGGCGAAGTTCCGGCGATTAATGGAAGCACCGCTCGCGGCGTGGCCGATGTGACCGCGAGCGTGGTTCGGGACGGCTCCGGCCAGATCGTCTCCGGCACCGTCGATATTCTCGCGCGCATCACGTTTCCTGCCGCTGTCACCGCCACCGGCCTGGCACTCTACAGCGGAGCTGCGGGGCAGAACGGCGCAATCGCGCTCGCGACTCCGCTTTCGACGGCGAGCAGCTATGCAGTCCAGGCAAACGGCGACAGCCTGCACTACGCCGTGCAGATCGATAGCTCAAATGCCGCTGCGCTTACGGCGCTGCGCAACCTCTACCAAAACCCGGCGCAATTCTACTTGAATCTCATCACCACCGCGAATCCGAACGGCGCGATGCGCGGGCAACTGCAAAAGGCGCAGGTCGCGGTGATGCTGGGGCTGATGAGTTCCGCCAATGTGCTCCCAGGACCTGCGTTCCCGCAGGCGTACGGCGTGGCGCAGGTGATCGCGATCGGAACCAGGGACGCCGCGGGGAACTGGACCAGCGGCGAACTGTATCTCTCGCTTTCCTACAATTCGCAGGACTTTAGCACGCTGACATCGTTTCAGATCCACACCGCGAACGCCGCGGTGGTATTCTCCGCGACGCTCCCCGGGGGCCTTACCGCGCCGCCGGACGGAATCGGCACGCTCGGCCCGTATTACATTGAGCTCTCCACCACGACTGGCACCCAGACGTCCGCGTTTACGGCGCTCTTCAGCAATCCCTCGTCGCTGTATGTGGATGTTCACAGCTCGGCAAGCCCGGCGGGCGTCTTGCGGGCGCAACTGCGGTCGAGCGATTCTGCCGCGTTTCCTTTGTTGCTGAGTTCCTCGAACGAGACCGCCGCCGCACCGGACACAGGCTCCATGCCGGCTACCCTGACGCTGTACACGATTCGCAATTCCGATGGGTCGATCGCTGCCGGCACGTTTCTGGTGGATTTTAATTTCCGCTTCGTCGCGCCGCAGCAGTTTCTGGGCGTACAAATTCATCGCGGCATAACCGGTCAGGATGGCGCGGCTGCGATTGCACTGCTTTCGAACCTGTCGAGCGATGCGGGATCGGGTAATCTGCACGCGTGGTCCCTTCCGCTGATCGAACCGGGCGTCCTGCGCGACCTGGTGCGAGAGCCTTCGGAGTTTTACCTGAACGTGCATACGACCGCCGCGCCGGCTGGCGCCGTGCGCGCGCAACTCGCGGATGCGCCGGAAGCTCCGAGCGTGGCGGCGCTCATCGCTGCTACTTTGGATGCTTCCGCCGTGAGCGTCGCGCCCGGTGAGTTGGTCTCCCTTTTCGGCGCGGGGCTGGCCCAAGTGCCGGCCGGCCTGAGCGGCTGGCAAGGCGACACTGGCCCGTTTGAGTTAAACGGCGTGACTGTCACCATCGCGAACCGGGCAGCGCCATTGCTGTACGTTTCTCCCTCGCAAATCAATGCGCAGATTCCCGCGGATGTGCCGCTCGGGCCGCAGTTGGTGGTGATCAGCAACCGCGGGGCTGGAGCGAGCTTTACGGTGAATGTGGTGGCGGCGGCTCCTTCCATTTTTTCGGCGACCGCGAGTGGCAATACGGCGGTCATTTTAGCGACCGGAGTAGGTGAGGGTTCGCTTACAGTAACCATCGGCGGAAAAGCGGCTCCCGTGACGGCGATGGTCGCGTCCGCCGGAGTGTACCGGATCAGCGCGGCGATTCCGGCAGGATTGAGTGGGCCGCAGCCGGTCGTACTCCAGCAAGGCGGCATCAGTTCGGCGCCGGTTACCATTGCTCTGAAGTGAAGTAAGGTCGCGCCGGCTTCCTGTCGCCTCCGCGCGCCTAAAGTTCTCGCAGGCGATCCACTGACTGGACGACCAGCAGTACTGCGTTCACGCGCCGGCTTTCCAACCGAAGGCCGAGCTGCTCCTGCAGCGTTCTCTGCCACGTCACGAACGGATCCGCTCCGGACTCAGGCTTCACATCGGGCGTAAATCCGTAGGTTCCTTCAAGGCCCGTTTTGTCGATCACCGGGACCGGCGTGCCGCTGGCGAAGGAAGGCCTCGTCGGATCGGCAATCGGCGGGATCGTCAACTGCACCGAGATCAAATTCGCGAGTTGGCGCATGTCGCCGTGGAACCAACCCGTGGCGGCGGCGTCAGCGTGGATCTTTGGGCCATTCTTATCCACCACCAGCTCGTAGCCCTTCAATTGCTTGGATTCTTTGCGGAGCGTCAGATGGAACCGCTCGGCGAGCAGGTTTTGCAGCGCGGACCGCATCTGCTCCTTCGCCGCCGGCGCTTCGGTTCTCGCGTCGAGATCGAACTCCTCCGTGTCGAGCCACCTGGTCCCGCCGGAAAGTTGGAAAGGCTCGGCGCCATAGGCTTCCAGAATGAGGTCTTTCAAGCTGACGTTGCGGGCACTCACCCGCTTCGGCTCAAAAAGAAAATGTCCGCGGTCGTCGCGCCCGGCCGGACGTGGATTCGGCTTGAGACTGGCGACATCGAAACTCTGTCCCAGCGCACAAACCGCGCAGCACACCAGAATTGCGGGTTTCATTGCCGCGCCAGAAGGCGTTCGTGAATTGCTGTGTACTCGGCCGTGGTCACAACGTAAGTAGGGCGCGATGGCAGAATGCGCTCGATCTCCCGCTGCGTGCGCTCGATGCGGTCCGCGTCCGCCGGGTGCGTGGAAAACAGCCGCTTGACTGCGCCTGCATCCTTGCGGCGCATCGCCTCCAGTTTTTCGAACATGCTGACCGCGCCGGTGGGGTCGTAACCCGCGGCGTACAGGTACTCAACGCCCAGATAGTCGGCTTCGTTTTCGTCTTTGCGCTCGAAATGCAGAAACGGCAAAGGCATGACGGCCGTCGATTCGCGCGCCGCGGCGCCGGCCGCTCCACCGAGCACGACCGCGAGCGGAATTCGCCCCATGTGCGCAATCTGCTGGCGGGTGGCTTCGCGGGTCATGTGGCGCGCCGCAACGTGCGCGATCTCATGCGCCAGCACCGCCGCGAATTCGTCCTCTTCATCCGCCATCTTCAGCAGCCCCGAGTAGACGAACACGTAACCGCCGGGCAGCGCGAACGCGTTCACCTCCGGTCCATCGAGAACTTCGAACGTGAACGGCACCTTCGCGTCGGAATTGCGCACCAGGTTCTGGCCCACGCGATTCACGAACTCGCCGACAATCGGATCGTCCAGAACTTTGGTCTGCCGCTTGACTTCCTGCGCAAGCTGCCGCCCCAGCGCGATCTCCTTCTCCATGGAATAGAAGTTCACGCCCTTGCCGACGTCGCGGCTGCCGATCTTCGAGAGATCGTCCTTCTGATCGCCCGCATACACGAGTGCCGCCGCGATGAGCGCGAGTCCCGCTCCGGCGAACATCCGTTTCATTCCCATGCCTCCAGGGGCCCTTTTGCCTTATTGTAAGGGAATGCCCTTGGATTCGATTGCTAAATCTTCCCCCGGAACTGCGATTTGGGAACGGTACGCCCACAATTTTCCCGTTCGGGAGCGGTTGGTTTATCTGAATCACGCCGCGGTTTCGCCCTTGTGCAAGCCGGCCGCGGACGCCATGAAGCACCTTGCCGACGATTGCATGAACTTCGGCAGCCGGCATTACGACGAATGGCTGGCCGCATACGATGGTGTCCGCAGCGCCGCCGCGCGCCTCATCGGCTCCGAGTCCGGCGAAATTGCCTTGGTCAAAAACACCAGCGAAGGCATCGCCACCATCGCCATGGGCATCGAGTGGAAGCCCGGTGATCGGATTGTGGCCTTCCGCGAAGAATTTCCGGCCAATTTCTATCCTTGGAAACGCCTGGAGCAACAGGGTGTGGCAGTCACCTGGCTGAGTGTGGAAGACTCGCTGGAGGCGATCGATCAGGCCTCGAAGGGCGCGCGCCTCTTGGCCATCAGCTTCGTTCAGTTCCTCAGCGGCTACCGGGCGCCTATTGAAGCAATCGGTGAGATTTGCCATCGAAACCGCTGCATCTATTTGGTAGATGCGATTCAGGGCCTCGGCGCCTTCCCCCTCGACATCCGGAAATCCCACATAGACGCATTGGCCGCCGACGGGCATAAGTGGCTGCTGGGTCCGGAGGGTTGCGGCATCCTATATGTAAGCCAAGATTTGCAGGATCAAGTATTTCCGGTGGAGTTTGGTTGGACGAATGTGGCTGGGTACAACGACTATGCTTCCCGCGATATGACTCTCAGGCCGGATGCCGGCCGATACGAGTGCGGAACTCTGAATACCATTGGATGCTATGGCTTACGTGCTTCAATCGAGCTTTTACTTGAAGTGGGGGTCAGAGAAATCGCCCCGCATATCCAAAATCTCGGCGACCGCATCGCAGACGGCGTGACTGCAAGAGGATACGAGCTGCTGCGCACGCGAACAGCGGAAACCGGCGCGGGCATCGTCAGCTTCCGCAAGCCGGGGATGGAGGCGATCGAAGTAGTCCGGCGCCTGCAGTCCGCCGGAATCGCGGCAGCACCTCGCGCCGGTTGGGTCCGTACCTCGCCGCATTTCTACATCAGCCCCGGTGATATTGATCGAATGCTGGAGGTCTTGCCGTGAAACTGCTTCTTTCGATTGCGCTTGCCGCCTACGGAGCCTTCGGCGCGGTGCCCACCCCGCAAAGCTGGTTCGGCCACCCCATCGGCCAGGACAAGACGGTGCTCGACTGGGACAAAGTGGTCGGCTACTTCCAGCAATTGGCGAAATCGAGCGACCGCATCAAATTTGACGAGCTCGGAAAGACGGCCGACGGACGGCCGTTCATTGTTGCGACCATCGCCGAGCCGGAGACCCTGAAGCACTTAGACAGGTATATCTCGATCCAGCAGAGGCTGGCCGATCCCCGTAAGACGTCGCCCGCGGAGGCCGAAAAACTCTTCCCGGAAGGCAAGACCATCGTCCTGCTCACGTGCTCCATCCACGCCACGGAAATCGCCAGCACGCATACCGCGGTGGAGTACGCCTACAAACTCTTGACCGAGGATACGCCGCACAACCGCGAGATTTTCAAAAACACAATCCTGCTGTTGGTCCCAAGTCTGAATCCCGACGGCGTGGACATTGTGACCCGCTGGTATCGCAAGACGCTCGGCACGCCATACGAAGGCAGCGACCCGCCTGAGCTCTATCACAAGTACGTGGGTCACGATAACAACCGCGACTGGTACATCTTCTCGCAGCCGGAAACGCGCCTTACCATTTCCAAGCTGCACAACGTGTGGCATCCCGAGGTGGTCTACGACGTTCACCAGATGGCGGCCAACGGCGCGCGCATGTTCGTGCCGCCATGGCTGGATCCGACGGAACCGAACATCGACGCCATCCTCATGCAGGAGATGAATATGATGGGGACGGCAATGGCCAGCAGCCTGACAGCGGCCGGCAAGACCGGAGTCACCATCCACGGCGTTTACGATTTCTGGACGCCGTCGCGCCACTATCAGGCGTTTCACGCCGGCCTGCGCCTGCTGACCGAGAGCGCCAGCGCCCGCATCGCAACGCCCGTCACCCTCGGCCCGGACGATCTTGCGCAGAGCGGCCTGGGCTATAACCCGCGCGAGAAAAGCTGGAATTACCTGGAGCCGTGGATGGGTGGCACGTGGCATCTGCGGGACATTATCGATTACCAGTTGATTGCCTTCGATTCGCTGATGTACAACTCGGCGCTGCATCGCGATGAGCTGCTGCGCAACTTCTATAAGGTGGGGCAGCGGCAGACCGCGCGCACCGAGCCCTGGGGCTTCGTCATTTCGGCGGATCAGCGCGACCCCGGCGCGGCGCGGCGGATGATCGACACACTGCGCTTCGGCATGGTGGAGGTGGGGCGCGGCGCGGATGGAAGCGCGGTGATCTCCATGCATCAGCCGTACAGCGGTTGGGCCAAGGCGCTGCTGGAGCGGCAGCACTACCCGGAAGATCGCCTGTACCCCGGTGGTCCGCCGAAGCGGCCCTACGACGTAACCGCGCACACGCTGCCGCTGCTGTTCGGCGTCGATGTGAAGGCCGTGAATTCGCCAGTGCCGTTCAGCGGCGAGTGGCAGGCTCCGGCCCCGAAATCCGGTCCGATGCTAAGCGCCGCCGACACGGATTCGTGGAACGCGGTCAACAAGGCGTGGGCCGCCGGTCGGCCCGTGTGGCGAGACCCGGCCTCGGGCGACTTCTCCCTGGCCGAGCGCGCGGAATGGAAACAACTGAAGCGTCCGCGCATTGCGCTGTATCAGCCTTGGCAGCCGAATATGGACGAAGGTTGGACCCGCTGGCTGCTGGAGCAGTTCGGCTTCGCCTATACCGGCGTACGCAATGCCGATATTCAAGCCGGCAATTTGCGGCAGAAATTTGATTGCATCGTGTTCGCGCAGCAGGCCGCCGGCAGCATTCAGAGCGGCTTCCCCGCGAGGTCTATGCCGCCGGAGTACACGGGCGGCCTCGAAGCCAAGGGGGCGGATGCGCTGAAGGCATTCGCCAATCAAGGCGGCACGCTCATTTTCCTGAACACCGCCGGCGAATACGCCATCGCGCACTTAGGAGTTCAGGCGCGCAACGTCGCGCCGCGCGATCCCAATGAATACTACTCGCCGGGGTCGCTGCTGAACGTCCACGTCGATACCAAAAGTCCGCTGGCCTATGGAGTCCCGGCGGAGATCGCCATCTGGAGCGAGCACAGTCCGGCATGGGAGACGCAGTTGCCGGTAGTGGCGCGCTACCCGGCGTCGGGGCTGTTGGCATCCGGCTGGCTGGTGGGCGAAAAGTCCATCGCCAACCGCGCCGCGCTAATCGACGCGCCAATGGGCTCCGGCCACGTGGTGCTGTTCGGAATGAGGCCGCAGTATCGGGCGCAAAGCTACCTGACGTTCAAGATGTTTTTCAACGCCCTGACAATGTAATCCCTGGACGCCGAGCACGCCGCGTATCCGCCGGGCTCCTGCCCGGTCCCAAATCGGCGCGGGAGCGCCGACGCAGGCGTTCTTGCCCTGTCCTCACGGCCGCACGGCGGCGTAACAGGCGAATAAAGGGAGAAGATCAAGCTTCACCCCGCCGCTCTCGCCTTCCGCTCAAATTCTTGGTAAAATAAGACTTACCCTAAATCAGGAGCAAGTCTTGGCCGATTCCGAATTACCACCTCAGGGTCCACCTCCCGGAGGGCAGCCGCCCCTGCCCGGAATGCCCGGCGGAGACGGCGGCAACCGCAATCTCATTTCGACCAATATCGAAGACGAAATGAAGCGGTCGTACCTGGATTACGCCATGAGCGTGATCATCGGGCGCGCCCTGCCGGACATCCGCGACGGCCTCAAGCCGGTGCACCGCCGCATCCTCTATGCCATGCAGCAGATGGGCCTCCAGCCCAACCGGCCGACCCGCAAATGCGCCCGCATCGTCGGCGACGTCATGGGTAAGTATCACCCGCACGGCAACCTCGCGGTATACGACGCGTTAGTCCGCATGGCGCAGCCGTTCGCGATGCGGTATCCGCTGGTGGCCGGTCAGGGAAATTTCGGATCCGTCGATGGCGATCCGCCCGCGGCCGACCGGTACACGGAAGCTCGCCTGGCGCGCGTCGCCACCGCGCTGCTCGAGGACCTCGATAAAGAAACGGTCGATTTCCGGCCCAACTACGACGACTCCGAACAGGAACCCGAAGTCCTTCCGACGCGCATTCCGAACCTGCTGGTCAATGGTTCGAGCGGCATCGCGGTCGGCATGGCGACGAACATTCCCCCGCACAATCTGACCGAAGTCATCGAGGCCGCCGTCCATCTCATCCACAACCCGGGCGCGCCGCTCAGCAAAATTCTGGAGATGGTGCCCGGTCCGGACTTCCCGACCGGCGGATTTATTTTGGGCCGCAGCGGGATCGTGGATGCGTACACGCGCGGCCGCGGCCAGCTCAAGCTGCGCGCCAAGGCGGCGACCGAGAAACTGGGGAAGGATCGCGAGCAGATCGTGGTAACGGAGATCCCGTACCAGGTCAACAAGAGCAAGCTGATTGAGCAGATCGCCTCCCTCGTCAATGAGAAGCGGATCGAAGGCATCGGCGACATTCGCGATGAAAGCGATCGCGACGGCATGCGCATCGTGATGGAGCTGAAGCGCGGCGAGCAGGCCGAAGTCGTACTCAACAACCTCTATAAGCACTCGCAACTGCAGATCGGCTTCGGCGTGATCATGCTGTCCATCGTCAACGGGCAGCCGCGCGAGCTTGGCATTGTCGAGGTCATCAAGCACTTCATCGAGCACCGCGTCGAAGTGGTCCGCCGCCGCACGGAATACGAACTGCGCAAGGCGCGCGAACGCGAGCACATCTTGCTCGGCTTCCAGAAGGCGCTGGATCATCTCGACGAAGTGATTGCGCTGATCCGCGCCGCCAAGCAGCCGAAAGAAGCGCGCGAGTCATTGATCGCCCGGTTTGAGTTCACCGAGCGCCAGGCGCAAGCCATCATCGAACTGCAACTCCAGCGCCTGACCGGCATGGAGCAGCAGAAGATTCTCGATGAACTGGCCGACATTCAGCGCCGCATCACCGAGTATCTCGAAATCCTGGGCAGCGACAAAGTGCTGCGCGCGCTCATCGTCAAAGAGCTGCGCGAAGTGCAGAAGGAGTTCGGCGACGAGCGCCGCACACAGATTGTCGACGACCCCGGCGATATCAAGCTGGAAGACCTGGTCGCGGTGGAAGACGTCGCGGTCACGGTCACGCGCGGCGGGTACCTGAAGCGCACGTCGGTGGACACATATCGCCGCCAGACCCGCGGCGGCAAGGGCCGCATCGGGATGGGTACGCGCACCGAAGATATGGTGGAGCATCTGATCGTAACTTCCACCCACAGCTATCTGCTGATCTTCACCAATCGCGGCCGGGTCTACTGGCTGAAGGCGTACGAGTTGCCAGATGCCAGCACCACCGGCAAAGGCAAGCACATCAGCAATCTCATCAACCTGCAGCCGGATGAGACCGTGAAGGCGTTCCTGGCCGTGAAGGATTTCGTGCCAGACCAGTTCATCGTGATGGTCACCAAGCACGGCGTCATCAAGAAGAGCGAGTTGACGGAGTTCGATAACCCGATGTCTCGCGGCATCATTGCAGTGTCGCTGGACGAAGGCGACGAGCTCATCGCCGCGCGCATCACTCACGGCGACAACTTCATCTTCCTCGGCTCGCACGAAGGCCAGGCCATTCGCTTCATCGAAAGCCAGGTGCGCCCGATGGGCCGCCAGGCACGCGGTGTCCGCGCGATGGATCTTGCCGAGGGCGATTACCTCGTGGGCATGGAAGTTGTAGATAAGGACTGCCTGATCCTCTCCATCGCGGAACAAGGCTACGGGAAACGCACTCCGCTGGAGGATTACCGGCTAACCGCGCGCGGCGGCAAGGGCGTCATCAACATGAAGACCACCACCAAGACAGGAAGGGTGGTCGCGATTCTTTCCGTGCGCGAAGACTCCGATCTGATGATCGTCAGCCAGAACGGCAAGATCATCCGCATCGAATCCTCCACCATTCGCCAGGCAGGGCGCTCTACGCAAGGCGTCCGGCTGGTCAATTTGGACGAAGGCGACAAGGTAGCCGCCGCTTCGCTCATCCCCGATTCCGAGCCCGGCAACGGGAACGGGCAGGAAAGTCTCCCGGTCCAGTAAACTGGAAGGGGATGGCTGCGATCGTCGAAATCTCGAACCCCGGAAGGCTGCGGGAAAAAGAAGACCGCCTCATCGCGCTGCTGCGGCAGATGGGGCGCGTCATCGTAGCCTTCTCCGGGGGAACGGATTCCGCCTACCTCGCCTGGGCCGCCAAACAAGCCGTGGGCGATAACGCGGTAGCCATCACAGCCGATTCCGCATCAATCCCCGAATCGCACAAGCGCGATGCCGAAGCCTTCGCGCGGCAGTTCGGCATCCGCCACGAGTACATTGAAACGCACGAGTTCGACAATCCCGATTACGTCAAGAATGACGCCAATCGCTGCTTCCATTGCAAGGACGAACTCTTCACGCGGCTGGAAGAAGTGGGCGCGGAACGAGGATTCACCAATATCGTTTACGGCGTAAACGTTGACGATTTGGGCGACTATCGTCCCGGCCAGAACGCGGCGCGCAGCCATCAGGTGGCGGCGCCGCTGGTGGATGCCGGTTTAACCAAGGCGGAAATCAGGGAGCTTTCGCGGCGGGCCGGACTGCCCACGTGGGACCGTCCCGCGTCGGCCTGCCTGAGTTCGCGAGTGCCGTACGGAACACCGGTCAGCATCGAAACCGTGAAGACGGTGGAAGCCGGCGAGGAAGAGATGAAGTCGCTCGGGTTCCGGCAGTTCCGGGTGCGCTTCCATGGCGACGTTGCGCGCATCGAAGTGGCGCCTGCGGAAATGGAAAAAGCCCTCAACCTGGAAATGGCGAAAAAGCTGACGGCCATCTTCCGCGGTTTGGGCTTCCGGTACGTAGCCCTCGATCTGGAGGGCTATCGTCAAGGGTCTTTGAACGAAGTTCTAAAACCCGCCCGTTCCTAAAACTCGTCCTCGGTCTTCTTCTTGCCCTTGCGGCGCATGATGATAATTCCGACCAGCACCACGGCCAGTATTCCGGAAATCAATTTAACGTTCTCTGGAGTCAGTGCGGCTTGGATCATAGATTACTCCGAAGTGGGCAGTATAGCTGATTGGTAAGAAACATTCCACTGGTCCGGCATCTGCACTCGGGTACTACTGGAGGTGGATTATGCGCTGGAGTCCCATCCTGGTACTTCTGTGCCTGACCGCGGCATGCAGCCGCCGCGAGGCGCCCAAACCGGGTTCTCAACTCAGCGGCCTCTTCCTGATTCGCGAAAACGGTCGCGCCGGTTTCATGGATAGCTCGGGACATGTAAAGATCGCGCCGCAGTTCAATGCTGCGGCTCCGTTTTCCGATGGGCTGGCGGTGGTGGATGCCGGCGGCCGGGCGGGTTATATCGATACCAGCGGAAAAATCGCGATCAATCCGGAGTTCCAAAGTGCTTCGCCGTTCGCCGAGGGGCTGGCGGGGGTCCGCGTCAATGGAGTCTGGGGCTTCATCGATAAGCACGGAAAAATGGTGATTCCGCCGCGCTTCCAACCGACGGGGCCAAGCCCGCTCCTGTTCTCCGATGGCCTTGCTGCAGTCTCCGGCGGACCGAACACGCGCGCCGGATACATCGACAAAGATGGAAAGATGGCGATCCAGCCGCAATTCGATGAGGCGCTTCCCTTCTCCGACGGTCTCGCGCTGGTGCGCATCGGCAATCGTTACGGCTATATCGACCGCGCCGGCAAGTGGGTGATCAACCCGCAGTTCGACTCGGCCCAAAACTTCTATGAAGATCGCGCCGCAGTGCGCGTGGGCGATAAGTGGGGCTACATCGATCGCGCCGGCCACATTACCGTGAATCCGCAATTCGACGAAGCCCGCGCCTACTCGGACGGCCTCGCCATGGTCGCCACCGCCGGCCGTATCGGCTATATCGACAAGAACGGCAACATGGCCGTGAACCCGCAATATGCCGCCGCCTACGACTTCTCCGACGGCCGCGCGCCCGTGCGTGTGGGCAACCGCTGGGGATACATCGACAAGCAAGGCAAGATGGTCATCAATCCGCAATTCGACAATGCCCGCCCGTTCAGCCGCGAGCTTGCGCCCGTGCAGCTCGGCGCTCAGTGGGGGTATGTCAACCGCGATGGCCGCTTCGTCTGGAACCCAACCGCGTAACGCTCAAGGGAGGAACGCATGACGCTTCGAAAAATGAAATTTGCGTGGAAGTACCGGCGTGTTCTGTGGAAGTATCGCAATGCCATCCGCCACCGCCGGGCGATCGGCGCGGCCACCTTGGCCGCTGCATGCGGAGTTGGTGCAATGATGCTGGTGCGGAGTCGCGCGAGTGCCGCCAAACAGCAGCCAGCCTAACCCCAACAACAAACCCATCGCGGGCAGCCTGGGCACGCTGAAGATTTTCGGCGTGCCCGTGCGCTTTCACTTCACCTTCATCCTGTTGCTGGTATTTCTGCTGTTCATCGGTGTCGGCGAGAAGCAGTCCGGCGCGTTCACGGCATTGTATGTGGTGGCGTTGTTCGCCTCCGTGCTGCTGCATGAGGTCGGCCACACGCTGGTGGCGCGCCACTACGGAATCCGTACTATCGAAATCGTCATGTTTCCCATCGGCGGAGTCTCGCGCCCGGAGCGCGAGCCCAAGCCGCGGGAAGAGCTGTGGATCGCGCTCGCCGGGCCAATGGTGAACTTTCTGATCGCGGCCGTGCTGATCGGCTGGCTCTCCACTCGGCAGGGCTTCGTAAACGTCATGGATTTGCGTAACCCCACCGATGCCAATCTCCTGCAGCGCATCGCCTTCGGTAACCTGCTGCTCTGGCTCTTCAACTTGCTGCCGGCGTATCCGATGGATGGAGGCCGCATTCTGCGGTCGCTGTTAGCCTTGAAGCGGCCGATCGACGATGCCACACGCATCGCCGCCGGCGCGGGACAGATGTTCGCCATCTTGATGGGGTTGGCCGGCCTGCTGTGGGGCAACTTCATGCTGATGTTTGTCGCGCTGTTCGTCTATCTGGGAGCGCTGCAGGAAGGCGCCACGGCGAAAGGACGCCTGTTCACGTCGGGCTTCCCGGTGAGCGCCGCGGCAATCACGGATTTCCGCTCGCTTCACCACGGCGACTCGCTGCGCGATGCCGGGCAATTGCTGCTCACCACCACCCAGCACGACTTCCCCGTCATGCTCGGCGATTCCGTGATCGGACTGCTCACGCGCTCCGGGCTGGTGCGCGCTTTGATGACTCACGGTGCGGATTCTTACGTGGCCGGCGCGATGGACCGCGAGTTTCTCCGCCTCACGCCCGAAACACCGCTGAGCGATGCCCTGCCGAAACTCGCGGCCGCGGGAGCTGTCGCTCTCGTCATCGATAAAGACGACCGGTTGGTGGGCATCCTCACTGCCGAGCACGTCAGCGAGTTCATTCTCCTGCGCCAGGCCGGTCTGGCGCAGCCCACGCTTCACGCCGCGTAACGCGATGCACACCTGCAAAGGCGCGCGCGTGCTAACCATGAAGTATGGGCCGTATTGCCGCTCTGGTCTTTGCGCTTCTGTCTCTCACCGCTTGCAACCGAAGTAACTTCGTCCGCAGCGCGTCCGCGTCCGGCGGCGAACCGCGGCAAGTGCCGGAAGGCAAGGTCAGTGTCTCTGGTCCGCTGCTCTCTTACGCGGACGTTGTGGACCGGGTCGCGCCCGCCGTCGTTACCATTCGATCTTCCAAGCGTGTGCGCGCTCCGCAGCAATTCCCCTTCTTCGACGATCCATTCTTCCGCGAGCTGTTTGGAGGCGGAGTCCCGCGCCGCGGCGGCGGCGGAGCCACACAAGTGGAGCACGCCCTAGGCTCCGGCGTGGTGGTTCGCGCCGATGGCCATATCATCACCAATCACCATGTGATCGATGGCGCCGAAGATATCAGGGTCGACTTAGTCGATGGACGCACTTACTCCGCGAAACTAATCGGATCGGACGCAGCGAGCGATTTGGCGGTCCTGAAGATCGGGGCCGGCGGACTGGCGGTATTGCAATTGGGCGATTCCGACAAGGTTCGCGTCGGCGATGTCTGCCTGGCCGTCGGCAACCCGCTGGCGGTCGGGGAGACCGTAACGGAAGGGATCATCAGCGCGAAGGGGCGGTCCACTGAAACCGGCGACGGCAGCTTCCAGGATTTCCTGCAGACTGACGCGCCCATCAACCAGGGCAACTCCGGCGGAGCGCTGGTGAACACGCGTGGCGAACTGATCGGCATCAACTCGCAGATTCTGTCGACCAACGGGGGCAACATTGGAATCGGCTTCGCGATCCCTTCGAACATGGCGAAGAACGTCATGAATCAACTGATCTCGCATGGGTCCGTGCAGCGCGGCATGTTAGGAGTCGGGATTCAGCAACTGACTCCGGACTTAGCCCGCAGCTTTGGACTCAACGAGAACACCAAAGGCGTGCTCGTCAGCAGCGTGACCCCGGATGGTCCAGCCGATAAAGCAGGCTTGAAGCCCGGCGATGTCGTGGTGAAGATGAACGGCACGGATCTGAAGGATTCCAACGACTTCCGTAACCGGATCGCCGCCGATCCGCCCGGCACGGACGTGACGCTTACCATTGCCCGCAACGGCGGCCAGCAGGACGTCCACGTCCACTTGGGAGAACTGACCGCGCAGTCGTCTAACGCGCAGCAGGCGCAATCCGGTCAGCTCGGTATGTCTGTAGCTCCCGGTCCAAAAGGACTTACGGTACAGTCTGTGGACCCGAATGGCGCTGCCGCACAGGCGGGGATTCAGCCCGGAGATATCATTCAACAGGTGAATCGTCAGGCCGTGCATTCGGCGCAGGACGTTCAGTCGGCCCTGCAGAAGACCAACGGCGATACCGCGGTATTGCTGATTCAACGAGGGAATCAGACGGCTTTCGTGCCGGTACCGCTGGGATGACGTGCCGACAGGAATCCTTCCTGTCGGGTCGCGCGGAGCGCGACTGGGGCGATCTCCGATCGCCTGCAACCGGTCTGGAGACCGGTCGCTACGATGCCGCCACCGGATGCCGCGGCTGATACAGCATCATGCGGACCTCGCCGGGCAGCACCATCATCGTCGTGATTCCCCAGCGCTGCTCGTTGACTCCGCCTTCGAACTTCACTCCTTTGCCTTCCAGCTCAGCCATCGTCTTTCGGATGTCATCGCACATCAATGACATTTCGTGATGCGGAGCGCCGTCCTCGCCCGCCGGATGAACGCCCACTTCGGCCGGCGGCAGCGCGAAAATCAGCCATCCGCCTCCCGCATCCACACTGCGGAAACCGAACGCCTCCTGTAGCAGCCTGCGGCATTCTTCCGCCTGCCGCGAGTAAATCAGTAAGTGGGTGCCGGTGATCGCCATGGGATGAGTATAATCGCACCCGCGCGCTCCCCGCGACCTTGCCACCACTGGAGAAGCGATTGCACCGATCAGGCCATGCCCCTGCAAATGGAAGAACTTGCACAGCGCGCGACGGACACCTTCTCCGCCGTGCCCGAAAAGATCAAAGGAAAAGAGCGCAAGATCGCTACAGGCCTCGGATGGTTCAGCATCGGGCTCGGTGCAGCCGAATTGCTGTTTCCGCGTCAGGTGGCGCGTTTGGTCGGCTCTCGCAACAACCACACGACGCTGATGCGATTCTACGGATTGCGTGAACTCGCGGCCGGCGTCGGAATCCTCAGCAACCAGACCAACCCGGCTCCGTGGCTCTGGGCGCGCGTTGCCGGCGATGCGCTCGACCTTGCCTCGCTCGGCGCGACCCTCGCCCGACCCGACAACAACGGCGCCGCGACCGTGTTCGGCATCGTGAATGTCGCGGCCGTCACCGCCCTCGACGTTATCTGCGCTCAGCGGCTCACCGAAGAACAGCAGCAGCATCCAGCCGAGCCGCCGCGCGCGCGCATCCGCCAGAGCATCGCAATCGATAAATCACCTGAAGAACTCTATAACTTCTGGCACAATTTCGAAAACCTGCCGCGTTTCATGCGCAATGTCGTTAGCGTGGAGAATCGCGGCGACGGGCGGACTCACTGGGTCGCGCGCAACCCGCTCGGCGGCAATTTCGAATGGGACGCCGAAGTGGTCAATGATGTTCCGAACACTTCCATCGAATGGCGCTCCACCGGAGGCGATATCGAAAACTCCGGCTCGGTCCGCTTCGTGAACGCGCCGCAAGGCCGCGGCACGTTTGTCAATGTCGACTTGCAATTCTCGCCGCCTTACGGGGCGCTCGGCAAGATGGCGAAAATGTTTCCCGCGCAGCAGATCCGACAGGACCTGCGCCGCTTCAAGATGCTGATGGAGACCGGCGAGATCGCGACGATCGAAGGACAGCCGTCGGGAACCCGCACAGCCAAAATCAAATTCCTGCAGGAGAGGAGCATCTGACATGAGAGCCAATTGCTGGTACGGAACAGAAAAACTGCGCGTCGAAGAGGTCCCCGATCCGCACATCATCAATCCGCGAGACGCCGTGGTGCGCATCACTTCGACGGCCATCTGCGGCTCGGACCTTCATCTCTACGACGGCTTCATCCCGACCATGGAAGCCGGCGACATTCTCGGTCACGAATTCATGGGCGAGATCGTGGAACTGGGTTCCGGCGTCAAGAATCGCAAGGTCGGCGACCGGGTAGTCTGCTCATTTCCCATTTCCTGCGGCAACTGCTTCTTCTGCAAGCAAGAGCTCTTTTCGCTCTGCGAGAATTCCAATCCGAACGCCTGGATGGCGGAACAGATGTGGGGAAATTCGCCATGCGGAATCTACGGCTACTCGCACATGGTCGGCGGCTACGCGGGAGGCCAGGCGCAGTTGGTGCGCGTGCCTTTCGCCGACGTTGGCACTATCGTCGTCCCGAACGGCCTCACCGATGACCAGGTGCTTTTCCTTTCCGACATTCTCCCCACCGGTTATATGGCGGCCGAGCAGGGGGACATCAAGCCCGGCGACACGGTAGCGGTTTGGGGCGCGGGACCGGTCGGGTTGTTCTCGGCAAAGAGCGCGCAGGTGCTCGGCGCCGAACGCATCATTGTGATCGACCGCTTTGAGTACCGGCTGCGGCTGGCGCGCCAGCATTGCAACGCCGACACCATCAACTATGAGCAGGAGAGCGTCAGCGAAGTCCTCAATGCCATGACGGGCGGGCGCGGCCCCGACGTCTGCATCGACGCTGTCGGGCTCGAAGGTCACATGCCCGGCCTCGCCGGGCTTTACGACAAGGTGAAGACCAACCTGTTCCAGGAGACGGACCGTCCGCCATCGCTGCGCCAGGCGATTCTGTGCTGCCGGAACGGTGGCACGGTGTCGATTCCGGGTGTTTACGGCGGGTTGCTCGATAAGATGCCCATCGGCTCGCTGATCAACCGGTCACTCAAGGTGCGGACCGGCCAAACACACGTGCAGCACTATTGGGGCAAACTCCTCGAGTTGATTCAGAACGGCACAATCGACCCGACATTCATCATCACGCACCATTTGCCCCTGGATCAGGCTCCGCAAGGCTACAAGATGTTCCGCGACAAGCAGAACGAGTGCGTGAAGGTGGTGCTGCGGCCGAATTAGCCACAAAACGTGAGCAGGCGCGCTCCGCGCACGTGGCAACAGGAATCTTTCCTGTTGCGGCGAACGGGGTTCGCCTGCTACCTGGTCCGAACTTACTTGCGGCGGCGGATTCCGGCGAGAAGCAGGCCCGCGCCCATCAATAACCCCATGGTGCCCGGCTCAGGCGTTGCCGCCACGCCGAACTCCGAGAAGTTTCCGCCCTCAATCGTGGAAACCTGCTGAGCGGTGAGTGCTTCGTTGAACACGGCGACGTTGTCGAGTGTGCCGTGGAAGTATTCATTGAAGTTAGTCACACCGATGTCGAAGTTGCCGCTCTGGGCGTTGTGCCCCCCCGGGGTATCGCTGATTTCGAGCGTACCGTTGAAGTAAATCTTACGGGTAGTCCCGTCGAAGCTCACCGTAACGTTGTTCCAAACGTCGTAGATCGTGTTGAGAGGGTCCGCCCAGTCGAGGTCGTTGCCCCACCAGTATTGGCGGAAACCATTGCCGTTCAACCGTAGGGCGGTGACTTCGTCCGTGTTATTGTATGCGCCCCAGCCGATGAAGCCCCCATTATTGGGACTGCCGAGGGGAGAGTCGAACCATACGGATATGGTGTAAGACGTGTTCCCTAACGGGAATTGCAACGGCACGTTTCCGCCGGCCGTCGTCAGCCCGCCCTGGTCCGTCAAATTGAGGCCGCCGCCAAATTCGCCGGCCCCGGAACTCACACCGGTGCCAATGACTTGGAGATTATTTCCCAAGCCGCTGGAATCCAGCCCCAAGTTGTTGGGATTATTGAATTCATATAGACCGACCAAGCCGCTGGCATTGGCTGCCGCCGATGCGAGTACGAGTGCTGCAATCAATTGTGCCCGAGTTGCCATGTGTACGCTCCGAGTTACACATAATACGAAATCCGGCGTTCCTTGTTCAAGAGAAGGAGTACTATAACCGAAGTAATACCGCGGCTGCGTAGATGACGGGCAGCGCGAACAGCGTGCTATCGACCCGGTCCAGGAAGCCGCCATGGCCGGGCAGAATGGTTCCGCTGTCCTTCACTCCGGCGCCGCGCTTCATCGCCGATTCGGCCAGGTCTCCCGCCTGACCCGCTGCGTTGGCTACCGCGGTCAGCACCACGGCAACCCAAACAGGAACGCCTGCAAAGTAAACCAGGTAAGTGCCCGCGAGTAAGACGCTGGTAACTACCGACGCAACCGCGCCTTCCCACGACTTATTCGGACTTACTCGCGGAGCTAACTTGCGGCGTCCGAATCGCCGCCCCACATAGTAAGCTCCAATGTCGCCGCACCAATTCAAAACCAGCGCGTACATCAGCCAGTGCGGATTCGTCTCGCGCAGCGGAATCGCGCAGCGCCAGCATCCGAACACATACACCACGCCCGCAATCAGCAGAGCGCCGCGCGGAAGAGAGTGCGCCAGATCCCGGGCGCGCATAGCCAGCGCGAAACCAGTGATCGCCACAAGCACAAACAGCAGCCACAGCACCGTCTCGTCCTGCCAGAGCAGCGCCGCCAGCCCCGCCACATAGCCGATCAGCCCCGGCTCACCGAAACCAAACCGGTCTGCAATGTCGTTGTATTCGCGATAGCAAAGAAACGACACCGTTACCAGCACGGCCATGAAGATCCAATAGTTGGCCCAAAGAACCACCCAGGCAACAATGGGAATCAGCGCGGCCGCCGTCAGGACGCGTCTCATGAGGTGCGCAGGGCTTCGATCAGGCTTTCGTCATTCGCCGCGGCAACGCGGCCGTTCCGCGCCCCGCTGAGCCCGCCATACCGCCTGTCCCGTTTCTGATACTCCAGGACGGCCTGCAGCAAATCCGCGCGCGTGAAATCCGGCCACAACGTCTCGGTCACGTACAGTTCCGCATACGCGATCTGCCACAGCAGGAAGTTGCTGATGCGCATCTCGCCGCTGGTGCGAATCAGCAGATCCGGATCGGGCGACGACGCCGTATACAACCCGGCGGCGATGGTCTCCTCGTTGACCTTCAACGAACCCAGAGTGCCTTCGATGCGCGCCATCTCCAAAATCGCATTCACGGCATCCACGATCTCGGCGCGGCCGCCGTAGTTGATCGCCAAGTTGACCAGCAGCCCCTCTCCGCCGGATGTCGCTTCAACAGCCGCGTCCAACTCGCGGCGCACGGGAGCGGGCAGCGCATCCAGGCGTCCGATGGCCTGCAGACGGATTCCGTTTTTCAGAAGGTCGGGGAGTTCCTGCCGCAAGTAGAAGCGAAGCAGGCGCCACAGGGTCTCTACTTCATGCCGGGGGCGCTTCCAGTTCTCAACCGAAAACGCGTACAGCGTCAGCACCTTGATGCCGAGCCGCGCACAGGTTTCCACGGTGGAACGCACGGGCCCGATCCCAGCCTTGTGACCCGCCACGCGCGGCAACCGCCGCCGGCCGGCCCACCGGCCGTTGCCGTCCATAATTACTGCGATATGAGCGGGAAGCCGCGCGGGGTCGATTGCCTGCGCCAAGTGCCAGTCCTTGTCCCCTGGCTGGAGCGCTTCCAGTAAAGCCGTCATGAAATAATCCCTTATGATAGCAAGGGATCAAATGCAGGGACAGACTCTCCCGGCAGCGCCCGCGAGATCCTTGGCATCCGCCCTACGCCGTCGCCCGAATCGGCTCGGCCGGCTGCGAGCTCACCCGGAAGCGGCGCGAGGTCATACGCACCGCCGTGCGCCCATGGTCGCTGCGCACGATAAAGCCGGTCACCAACAGATCAATCGGATACATGTCCCCGTATTTCGCCGGCCAATCGATGGTCATCTCGATATGCGCGCCTTCCGGCAGCGGCTTCCGGCATCGAAAACTGACTCCGTTCGTGCTCATATCACAGGTCAGTCCCGATCCCGACCGCGTTACCGCGCCCTTCTGGGACACGCGGTAATGCAGGCTCATACGGATCTCAAAACGCCGGCTCAGTCGCCGGTCGGTCGTCACAGACTCCATGCAGTATCTCCCGGGCCCTTTCCCAGGAGCTGCAAGTGGAGAGCGGGTGGGAAGCGGAAAGGGCAATATGAATTTTCGCTAATTTGAGCAATTTCCCCGCCATCCCGCCAAATGGCTGAAAGATAATGGAACGTGCTCCGGCGCGAGGGCGATTGCGCACTTCTTACCGGGTGAGAATTTCCATCCTGAAAGATGTTCGTAGCCGTTTGGTACCATAAGATTTCCCCAAACCTATGGCGCTGCGGTTCTACAACACGCTCACCCAGGAAGTTCAACCCTTCGCTCCCGCGCAGGACAACACGGTCCGCATGTACACCTGCGGCCCGACCGTCTACGACTTTGCCCACATCGGCAACTTCCGCAGCTTCACCTTCGTGGACCTGCTGCGCAAGTGGCTGCGAGCGAGCGGCTTCCAGTTGAAGCACGTCATGAACATCACCGATGTGGACGACAAAATCATTCGCAACGCTGTCGCCCAACATAAGCCGCTCGACGAGTATACCGGCATCTACACCAAGGCGTTCCTCGAAGACTGCGACACCCTTCGTCTGGAGCGCCCGGAAATGCTCACGCCGGCCACACAGCACATCGACGACATGGCCGCCGCGGTCCGCAAGCTGACCGAATCGAACCACACGTATACCAGTGAAGGTTCCACGTACTTCCGCATCGCCAGTTTCCCCGGCTACGGAAAGCTTTCGCACAATGATTTTTCCGGCAACCTGGCCGGCGCTCGCGTGGATGTCGACGAGTACGAAAAGGCTGACGCCCGCGACTTCGCGCTGTGGAAAGCGCCCAAGGAAGGCGAACCGTTCTGGGATACTCCGGTGGGTCCCGGCCGCCCCGGCTGGCACATCGAGTGTTCCGTCATGGCGATCAAATACCTGGGCGAAACGTTGGACATCCACGCCGGCGGCGTCGACCTGATCTTCCCGCATCACGAGAATGAAATCGCGCAGTCCGAATCGCTGACCGGTAAGCCTTTCGCCCGCTTCTGGCTCCACGCCGAGTTCCTGATGGTGGAAGGTCAGAAGATGTCCAAAAGCCTGGGAAATTTCTTTACGCTGCGGGACATTGTGGGGCGCGGCTACGCTCCGGAAGCCATCCGATACCTGCTGCTCAGCGTCCCCTACCGCAAGCAGCTCAATTTCACTTTTGACGGCCTGCGCAGCGCCACCACCGCCATCGACCGCCTTCGTAATTTCAAGCTCCGGCTGGAGACAGACACCTATCCGGAGGGCGAGAATGAACAGCTCACCGCGCGCGGCGCTCAGGCCCGGCAGGCGTTCGTGGACGCGCTGGATGACGACCTGAATACCGCCGAAGCGCTGGCCGCGATTTTCGAATATGTCCGCGACGTCAACAGCACCATGGATGCGGGCGAGTTTCGCGCCGAAAATGCGCGCGGCGCTCTGGACGTGCTCGCGCTCTTCGATTCCGTCTTCGACGTGCTCGCGCCGACGGCTGTGACCGGGCAGATGGAAGATTCCGAAGTGGAATCGCTGATCGCCGAGCGCACGGCAGCCAAAAAGGCGCGCAACTTCGCACGCGCCGACCAGATTCGCGAACAGCTCCTGGAACAGGGCATCATCCTGGAGGACACCAAGAGCGGCGTTCGCTGGAAGAGGAAATGAAACTCCACTCCAAGGCGGTCCATTCCGGCGACCGCAAAAAAGCCGGCGGGCACATTCCCGTCGCGACCCCGATTCACACGGCCACCAGTTACTACTACGACTCCATGGCCCAGCTTGACCGCGTCTTCGGCCGCGACGAGCATGGCTACTGCTACACCCGCTACGAAAACCCTACCACCAGCGCGCTCGAAGAGCTTCTCTGCGCGCTCGAAGGCGGAGCAGGCGCGCAAGCCTGCGCCTCCGGGATGGCCGCGCTCCAACTCGCCATCACCTCCGCTCTCGCCGATCGGCGCAAATCCATTCTCGCCGCCAACGCGCTCTACGGCTCCACCATCGCTCTGACGATGAACGTCTTCGAGCCTACCGGCGTGGAAGTGAAGTTCGCTGACATCTTCGATTTGGCTTCGTTCCGCAAAATCGCCGCGGAAAGCAAACCGGGATGCATTCTGCTGGAGACGATTTCCAATCCGCTGCTCCGCGTGCCCGAAATCGACAAAGTAGCCGAGATCGCGCGCGAAGCCGGCGCCGCCTTGATCGTGGACAACACGTTCGCGACCCCGCTCATCGCCAGGCCCATGGAACTCGGCGCGCACTTCAGCGTGCAGAGCCTGACCAAATACCTGAACGGCCATGGCGATGTGCTGGGAGGAGTGGTCATCACCGATACGGACCACATCGAGCCGCTGCGCAGCCTGGCGCGCAGCACGGGACCGGTGCTCGGCCCCTTCGAAAGCTATCTTACGATGCGCGGCATCAAGACCTTTCCGCTTCGCATGGAGCGGCAATGCGCCAACGCCTGCCGCGTCGCCTCCTGGCTGGCAACGCAGCCTCGCGTCGAACGGGTCTACTTCCCGGGCGACCCGAAGCACCCGGACGCCGCCGCTATCCGCCGCCTCTTTCCGGCCAACCTCTACGGCGCGGTCGTCAGTTTCGAGCTCAAGGACTCCGGCCGCGAGGAGGTCTTCGCGTTTATGGACGCTCTGCGGATGATCGTGCGCGCGACCAGCGTCGGCGACGTGCACACCATGATGCTCTATCCGGCGATGAGCTCCCACCGCGAGCTTTCGCCGAAGCATCGCGAGCGGCTCGGCATTCGCGATAATCTGGTCCGCCTCTCGGTGGGTATCGAAGCCGCCGAAGACATCATCGAAGACCTGCAACGAGCGTTAGCGTAGCGGACTTATCCAAGGTCAATCTAGCCACCCGCCCGTGGTGGCCTCACCATAGGGCAATGAGAACCCGGGCAGCATTGCTCCTTCTGCTCGCGGCCACCTTGCCGGCGGCCGACCTGGATATTCTGCCGCCCAACGCCAAGATGGTGGTGGGCATTCGCGTCAAATCGCTGACGCGCGCCATCGAGTCCGCCGGCCTTACCGACCAGCTCAGAAAACAGTCCGAAGGGCTCGCGATTCCCGGCTTTGACCCCTTCCAGGATATCGACGAGATCGTCATCGCCACGGAATCCGAAGGCCAGAATCCGCCCGCGCTCATGCTCTTAACCGGCCGTTTTCCACTTCTGCTGGCCACCGCCGCGACCACCCAACGCTACCGGCAGTACCCGATTTACAAGCCGGCAACCCAACCGGACCAGATCTTCGCGATTCTGGATCCAAACACTGCCCTCGCCGGTGACCGCAAGCTGGTGGAACAGGCTATCGATCGTCGCGATGGCGAACCAAAGCCGTCAGATGCAGTCGCCGCACGCATCGCCGCCCTGCGCGACCGCTATGACATATGGGGAACCGGCGACCATTCCGGCCGCTTCACCTTCGGAGCGAGCCTGCAGCACGGGTTGGAGTGCATCGCCGAGTATCACGCCACCGACCCGAAGGAAGCGCAGCAGATGCGCGACGCCGTTACACTTCTGCAAAGCATGGCCAAATCCGCGCTGAGCCAGCAGGGGAAATCGGCCGCGAAGTTCGACGTATCCATGCAGAATGGGACCATGAAGTTGGCCATCACCGTCCCGGAAGCCGAGTGGGAGAAAGCCCTGCAGGCGCAAAAAGCCTCGCTCACGCAGGCAGTCGCAGCGCGTCTGGCGGCGCCGAAACCACCCGCCACGCCGCAGAAAATCGTCAGCGACGATAAAGGCAACACGCTAAGCGTCACCCTACCGGGAAAATAGTAGCGACCGGTCTAAAGTGCGCCCTACTTAAACGTGATCGTCGATTCTCCCACGAACTTGCGATACCCCGAGAACGCCACCCGGTTGCGCGTGTGAATCCGCTCTGTCGCCATGCGAATGTCCGCATGCAGGGGAAGTAGAAACGAAGTGCCCGCGATATCCGTGAAGTCGTAATCCAGAATTCGGCTCGCCTGTGTCACGGGAAACCCCGGATCGATGATCGCATCGTCGACGATCCGCAGCACGCGCCCCGAATCCCGATCGATGTATACGAATCCCTGCTCCCCCACCAGCGTGCTTACCATCTCGCCGCCGTCTGACATTGCCGTCAAGTGGTAGTGGGAATTCGCCTTCTCGATTTTGAACGAATACACGTGCGCAGGCCGTTTCCGCAGCGTAGTCCAGTGGTCCCACCAGAAGTGCGTGGCGGACTGCCGGTCGAAAACCGAAAGCAGCAGGCTCGCGAATTCGCCCTTCGACAGCGCGCCGCCCATGCTCTCATATCCGCGAAAGGTCGCGCGACCGTTTACCGTCATCAGCTTGTAGTTCTCCTGATGGTCCAGGTAGCTGAGCTTGAGAGTGAGAATGTCCTTGAGGTTCCAACTGGTATCGCGGTTGAAGCGCTCGTAGCGGCGGACCGTCTGCTCGCAGAGAAAGTCCGGCATGGAGTCGGTGTAGGTGAGCGCATAACGCGCCGCGGCCAGCAGAATGGAGTGCTGATCGGCGGGCGAAGGCTTCTCCGGCGCGGGAAACTCCCCCGCGATATCGGCGTGCTTCTCCGCGGCCGATTCATCGCGAAGCCGGTCCATTTCCTCGAGCGTCTTGGGCCCGGCACCCAGGCTTTCGAGTTCCTCGATCACATGCTCGTCGAGAGCCTCGGCGAGTTTCAATTTGTGGATGTTGTGAGCGACGCGGCTGTCGGACTCCGAGTGCGCAAGGCCGGTGCGCACGGCGTCGATCAGCTCGTGCACGGAATTGTCCGCGGCCATCGCCAACCCGGTAATCGCAAGAGCCGCGAGCAGCCTCCGCATTCCTTTATGATAGCCGTCGCCCGTCACGTGGAACTTTCAACCCGTTATAGGGTTAAACTAGCTGAAACTCCTATATGCGACTGTTCGTGATCGCCGCCGCGCTGGCCGCCCATGCGCTTTCCGCCGGGACTTACGATAAGCCCGGTCCGCTCACCCCGCGCAATCGCGTCGATGAGTTCCTGTTCGCGCAATGGAAGGCGCTCGGCGTGGCCCCCGCGAATCTGTGTTCCGATTCCGTCTTCGTGCGCCGCGCCTACCTCGACGTCATCGGCACATTGCCAACCGCCGCGGAAGCTGCCGATTTCCTGGCCGATCCGTCGCCCGCCAAGCGAAGCGCCCTCATTGATACACTGCTCGCCCGCCCCGAGTTCGCCGATTATTGGGCGATGAAGTGGAGCGACCGTCTGCGCGTCAAAGCGGAATTCCCCATCAATCTGTGGCCCAACGCCGCGCAGGCGTATTCGCACTGGATACTCGATTCCATCCGCCAGAACAAGCCTTATGACCGCTTTGTGCGCGAGATGCTGACCGCCAGCGGCAGCAATTTCCGCTCGGCGCCGGTGAACTTCTATCGAGCGATGCAAAACAGAGAGCCGCGAGGGATCGCTCAAACCGTCGCGCAGACGTTTATGGGAGAGGCCGCAGACAAGTGGCCCGCCGCGCGTCTGGACGGCATGGCGGCCTTCTTCGCAAAGATAGGCGACAAGAAGACACTGGAGTGGAAGGAAGAGATTCTCTTCTTCGATCCCGACAAGGTAACGGACCTTCCTGCGGCCGTGTTTCCCGACGGCACGCCGGCGCGCATCGCCGCCGGCCAGGACCCGCGCGAAGTCTTCGCCGCATGGCTGATCACTTCCGAAAACCCGTGGTTTACGAGAGCGGCGGCGAACCAGGTGTGGACGTGGCTCATGGGCCAGGAGCTCACAGAGAATCCTGATCTGCTGAAGTGGCTCGCCGGCGAACTGGCGGCCTCACACTACGATCTCAAGCAACTCTACCGGCTGATTTTGAATTCCACAACGTATCAGCTCGCGCCCGCGGCGAAATCGGAGCACTTCACCGCGTATCCGCTGCGGCGGCTCGATGCCGAAGTGCTGATCGATGCGCTGGACGCGATCACCGGAACCAGCGAAACGTACTCGAGCTCCATTCCTGAACCCTATACCTACATGCCGGATTTTCAGCGCGCCATCTCGCTGCCCGACGGCAGCATCAGCAGTCCGTTCCTGGAACTGTTCGGGCGTCCGCCGCGCGACACCGGCATGGAGAGTGAGCGCAACAACAGAATCACCGATGCCCAGCGCCTTCACATGCTGAACTCCAGCCACATTCAGCGCAAGCTGCAGCAAAGCCCCACCCTGCAGGCGCTCCGCGAGATCCGCGACCCCCGGCAGTTGACGGATCGCATCTATCTCACCGTCCTTTCGCGCTACCCGACGGATGAAGAGCGGAAGCTCGCGCAGGGCCACCAGCCGCCCATCGACGTGATTTGGGCGCTCATCAACACCACGGAATTTCAGTTTCGCCATTAGGAGAAGTCATGACGACGCGCCGCGAATTGCTTCGGAACACCTTCTTCTCCGCCACCGGATTATGGATGACCGGCCGCCCCGAGCTCGCGCGCGCCGCCGCCGCGCCCGTGCCCAAAGCCAGGAGCGTAATCCAGATCTGGATGTGGGGCGGACCCGCTCACCTCGATACCTTCGACCCCAAGCCCGAGGCCGGCTACGACTATTGCGGCCCGCTGAACAGCCCCATCGAAACCAACGTGAAGGGGATACGCATTTCGGAGCTGCTGCCTCTGCTTGCGAAGCAGGCCGATAAGTACTCGCTCATCCGCAGCATGTCGCACAATGTATACGCGCATGAAACCGCGTCATACACCATGCAGACCGGCCGCATTTCAGGCGGCCACGATGTCTACCCGAGTGCGGGCGCGGTAGTCAGCCTCTTCAAAGGTTACAGCGCCGGATACAAGGGACTCATTCCGCCGTACATCGTGCTCACTGAGCCGCAGGGCCGTTTTTCCGAAGCCGGTTTCCTGGGCTCGCGCTATAAGCCGTTCGCAACCGGCGGCGACCCGGCCGCCGCGCGATTCGCCGTCGAAGGCGTGGTGCTGCAAGGTGTCACCGAACAGCGCCAGCGCGCCCGCCGCGATTACATGCACCAGATGGATACGCTCTCCCGCACGCTGCCCGATAACGCGGAGATCCAGGCGGCGCGGCAGGCTGAAGAACAGGCGTACGAACTCATCCTCGGCGACGCAGGCAAGGTCTTCGATCTCGCGCAGGAAAAGGACGAGTTGCGCGACCGCTACGGCCGCAACACCTTCGGCCAATCCTGCCTGGTTGCGCGCCGCCTGGTGGAGCGTGGCGTGCCGTACATCACCATCAATTACAAAGGCGGCTGGGACACGCACAAGCAGAACTTTCAGGTGATGCGGCGCAAGCTGCCGGAGATGGACAAGGCACTCGCGGCGCTCCTGCAGGATCTGAGCGAGCGAGGCCTCCTCTCGAGCACCATCGTATGGTGGAACGGAGAATTCGGCCGCAAACCGAAAATCGATTGGGAGGCTCCCTGGAACGGCGGCCGCAACCACTGGGGCGGCGTCTTTTCCGCGATGGTCGCGGGAGGCGGATTCCAGGGCGGCCAGGTGCTCGGCGCATCGGACGCGCGCGGCGAGGCCGTGAAAGACCGGCCAGTCTCGCCCGCCGAGCTCCTCGCTACCTTGTATAGCCTCATGGGCATCGACCCCAACGGCTCGCTGCCGCACCCCTCCGGCGACCCGGCGCGCGTGACCCCCGCCGGCACCAACCTGTTGAAGGAGCTGATCTGATGCGCGCCCTGCTCCTTCTGATCGCAGCGCCGCTTATGGCGCAGCAGCAGACGCCCAATGTCCCCCACGCGGGCTATATCTACCCCGCCGGCGGCCGGCAGGGCACGACGGTTGAAGCCGTGGTCGGCGGGCAGTTCCTCAACGGCGCGTCCGAGGCATACGTCAACGGTGCGCCGGGCGTCGCCGTGATGTTCAAACGGTACACGCGTCCGCTCACGCCGGGCGAAGCCAACGATTTACGGGAGCAGATGCAGAAGCTGAACGCGCAACCCGCGCGCACGGCCGAAGAAGCGCAGACCGTTGCCGACATTCGCCGGAAGCTGATGGAGTTTCAGCGGCGCACGGCGAGCCCCGCCATCGCGGAGAATGCGTTGCTGGAAATCACGATTGCTCCGGACGCGGTGCCCGGTCCTCGTGAGATCCGGGTCGGCGCGAACCAGGGCATCACCAACCCGATCGCGTTCGTGGTAGGAACGCTGCAGGAAGTATCGCAGCCTCCCTCGAAAGTGCCGCCCGCTTATAACACCGTCAATGGCGCGACTCCGCCGCAGCGTCCCAATCCAGGAAAGCCGGCGGCCCCGCAACTGATCGAGTTGCCTGTCACACTGAACGGCCAGGTGATGCCGGCCGCGACGGACCGCTACACGTTCCACGCGCGCAAAGGTCAGCATATCGTTGCGGCGGCCGTCGCGCGCGAGCTGGTCCCCTATATCTCCGACGCGGTCCCCGGCTGGTTTCAAGCGGCGCTCTGCGTGCGCGAAGCATCGGGAAAAGAACTCGCGGCAGCGGACCACTACTACTTCCACCCCGACCCGGTGCTCTTCTTCGATGTGCCCGCCGATGGCGACTACACGCTGGAGATTCACGACTCCATTTATCGCGGGCGCGAGGACTTTGTGTACCGCATTCACATCGGAGAGTTGCCGTATCTGGCGGGCATTTTTCCGCTCGGCGTGAAGGCCGGAAGCAAAGCCACGGTGGAAGCGCAGGGCGTCAATCTGCCGTCACGCCAACCGCTGCGGAACATGCGCTTCAAAACGCCTGGCACGAACTTCATCGGCGACGCCATTCATCCGCTGCCGTTCGTCGTGGATGTATTGCCCTCCACCGGCGCCAGGGAAACTGCCGCGCGCCGCGATAAAGCGCAGCGCGTGAAACTTCCCATCGTGGTGGATGGCCGCATCGCCCAACCCGGAGCATCGCAATACTTCCGCGTCGATGCCAGGGCCGGAGAGGAGATCATCGCCGAAGTCACAGCGCGCCGCCTGGAATCGCCGCTCGATTCCGTGCTGCGCATCTTCGATTCCACGGGCCTTCAGGTTGCCGTCAACGACGATTGCGAAGATCGCGGCGCCGGCCTACTGACGCATCAGGCCGATTCCTACCTGCAATACAAAGCCGCCGCCAAAGGCGCGTACTACGTGCAAATCGCCGACGCGCAGCATAACGGCGGACCCGAATACGCATACCGCTTGCGCCTCTCGCATCCGCAGCCGGATTTCGAATTGCGCGTCGTGCCCTCCAGCTTGAATGTGCGCGCGGGATCGAACGTGCCGGTCACCGTTTACGCGATTCGCCGCGACGGCTTCACCGGCGAGATCGCGCTAAAGCTGAAAGATGCGCCGCAAGGCTTCGCGCTGGCCGGCGCGGAGATTCCCGCGGGCGAGGACAGAGTGCGCTTTACGCTCGCCGTTCCACCGAATCGCGTAGATGTGGCCATGCCGATTCAACTCGAAGGGCATTCCGAGATTGCCGGCCATGAGGTCCGCCACATCGCCGTTCCCGCGGACGAGAAGATGCAGGCGTTTGCGTGGTTCCACCTGGTGCCCGAATCCGCGTGGATGCTGCGCGTCGTCGGCGCGGGACAGGCGCGCAACAATATCCGGGCGGCGGCCGAGAAGCCAGTGAAGATACACCCGGGCTCCCCCGTCCAGATTCAGGTGTTGGTCCCTCCGAGATTCAATGGCGCGGTGAAACTGGCGCTCAACGATCCGCCCGAGGGTCTCACGATTCAGAAAGTCTCGCCCGCGCCGAACGGCCTCTCGGTAACACTCGCCGCGTCGGCCGGCACGATGAAGCCGGGCATGAAAGGCAACCTGATCGTGGACGCCTTCGTCGAAAGACCCACGCAACCGGGAGCGCGCCAGGCAACCCGCCGCCAACCCCTGGGAGCAATTCCCGCAATTCCCTTCGAAGTGGAGTAGCGACCGGCGTCCACGCCGGTTGCACGCGAGTGAAACTCGCGCGGAGTCCTTTGGCCATTTCCCCGCTAATCTGCGAGCAGTCGCGCACAGCGCGCCCGCTTAATTCGCCAGCGGGACTTTTAACGCGCTGTCGACCACAATCACCTCAACGGGTGTTTTCGCCGCCGCCAACTTTAAACCTGCCTGATCGCGCACGGCGGCAAATACATCGGGCAGCGGCACGCCGGCGGGCGGCGCGTCATCCGGCGACCATTGCAAGTCGACATCGTAATAACCGCGCAAGCCCGTGCGGTCGATGACGATTGCTTTCATTTGCCGGGAGAGCAGCAGCGCCAGACGGTCCATCGAAAGATGCGCATACTGAAGCTTCCCTCTGCCGTAGCCCTTCAACACTGTGCCTCCCTGACTCTGGTCGCGGGACTCCGAAAACTTCACCGCGCCTTTGCCCGGCAGCAATTCGTAATGCGCCAACGGCCGCTGTTCACGATGCATGCGCAACTCGAACCGCTCCGTCAGCAGTCCGCGCAGCATCGCAAGCAACTCGTCACGCGGTTTCTCGGGCTTCGATTTGCCGATCACGTCCACGCGAAGCGCGCGGTCGCGGATCCAATCCGGTCCGGCAACCTGGTCCTCGCTCATCAACCCGTAAGCGAACTGTATGCACTCGCTGAGCGTCGCATTGCCGAGCGTGACCTCGCCATGGCTCACCGTGCCGAGATTGATATTGATACGGTCGCCCGCCTGCAAGCTCGGCTTCACGCTCGCGACATCAAACGCCGGGCCGGACGCGGACGCCAGCAGCGCAAGCGCGAAAATAACCCGCATCACTTTTTTATATCAGTGAACGTGACCGTGGATTCGCCTTCGTACTTGTGATAATTGCGGAAATCGATGACGTTCCGGCTGCAATAAGGCGTCCCCCGCTGGCAATTCAGCGTTTCCGAATGCACCGGCAGCAGGTACTGTTTGGCGTCGCCGAGCCGCGTGTATTCGTAGTCCGTCGCGGACTCCACGTGGTCGGTCGGGAAGCTCTGAGGGAACCCGTACGCCTGCATCTCGATGCGCAGAACACGCGCCGTCGCCGGGTCGATCCACACCGATCCGCGATACGCCGGGCTGTAGCTCTGCGAGCCCATGTGAACGTCCCAGTGAGAATTGTCGTGCTGCACATCGAAGTCGTAAACGCGCGCCGAAACACCGCCCGAGCGCGACACCCGCACATAATGGAAGTCGGCCGCCGTCGCTGGGGAGAACAGGTCGATCAGCATCGTGCCGAATTCGCCCGTCGACCATGCGCCATCCATCTCTTCCATTTTCTTGGTGAACTTTTTGCCGTTGATCGTGATGTTTTTGTAGCTCTCCCGGTGATTCTCATAGACCAGATCCATGTTCACCACGTCGAGAGCCTGCCAGTGCGGCGGATTGCTATCGCTCTGGTAACGCGCCATCATCTCCTGGCAAACATAATTCGGCAGCGACTCGGTGAATTCGAGCGCCGCATCGGTCGCCTTGCGGATCAGGTCGTCTCCGTTCACGCGCGGAGCACCCGCGGCCGGCGCAACATGGGCCAGATCGTCTCCGCCGCGCCCTGAAGCTGACGGCGGCGCCGGCGGCGGCGGCGACATGAGCGGGCGATCCGGAGGGGGAGGCGTCGCGGCCAGGTCGGGAGCATGCTCGCGCGCCGGATCGGCGACACCCCCCCGGCGCAACTTCGGACGGCCGGGATCGTCCGGGTCGGCTGCGGTGGAAGGCGGCGGCAGCGGCGTGTCCTTCGCTGGAGCATCCTTCACCTCACCCTTCCAGGTATCGATCACGCCCTTGCTCGGGTCTTCCTCATTCTTTGCCGCGGCCGTGACCGCTGCAGCCCCCTTTTCCCAATACACGTTCACCGCCACCATCTTGCCGTGGTCGTCCTCGGGACCTTCCACGCTCACCTGGTCTCCCTGCGTGAACTTCGGATCTTTCAGCTCGTCGCCGTTTTTGAAGAATTTAGTCTTGGAAGTGCGCTGAAACTCCATGCTGCGATCGTCATCCAGCGCGATGATGATGCTCTTGGCGTCCATGGCTTTCAGCTTGCCGCGAAAGTTCGGCATCGGCTGGGCCGTGGTGCCGCTTCCCTTCCCCGGACTCGCTTTGCGCCCCGGCAGCGGAATACCGCCCCCGGTGGGATAGCCGCCTCCCGGATACCCGCCGCCCCCGGGCGGATACCCGCCGGGAGGGTAAATCTGCGAAAATGCCGCGCAGGCCCCAACCAGCGAAATAACGGCGAAGGCGAAGACACTTCGAGCGGGCTTCATTAGACCAAGAGATGCACGGAAAGGGTACTGGGTTACGTACGATTACACGCGTCCCTCGTGCTATTCTGACGTCGGTTACTCTGGAAGGTGGGGATTCCGTGAACTCACGCTGCCTGCTCGTCGTCGATGCCGATCCCGATGTTCATAAACTCGTTACCGGCATTTTGCAGCGCGAAGGCCGTAGCATCGAAGACGCCTATAACTCGCGCGAGGCGCTGGAGCGGCTGCGCACTTTGCACTGCGATGTGGTACTGGCCGGTCAGGGGCGAAATGGCGACGACGGGCTCAAACTCGTCCGGCGGGTGCGCGCGATTCAACCGGATACTCGTGTGATTGTCACCGGCGAAAGCAAGCCGGAGCGGGTGGTGGACGCCATCAGGCAGCGCGCCTTCGGCTATGTGCATACACCCCTCGCCGAAGTGCCTCTGATCGAGACCGTGCAGCAGGCGCTGGAATGCCATCAGTGGCAGAACGATATACGGGTTACCTCCGCCCGGCCCGAATGGGTTGGCCTGGAAGTACGCTGCAAGATCGATGCGGCGGACCGCACTACGCACTTCGTCCGCGAGTTGCACGCCGATATTCCGACTAACATTCGCGACGACTTTTCCTCCGCGTTTCGCGAACTGTTGATGAACGCCATCGAGCACGGCGGCAAGAGCGATCCCAACAAGCGCGTGCGCGTTTCGATCGTCCGCACCTCGAAATCCATCATCGTGCATATGGCCGATCCGGGTCCCGGATTTTCCATGAACCTGCTGCCCCACGCCGCCATTAATAACCCCGAAGATTCGCCCATCGCTCACGTCGAAGTCCGGCTCGGCGAAGGTCGGCGTCCCGGCGGTTTCGGCATCCTCATGACCCGGAACCTGGTGGACGAGCTGATTTACAACGAGCGCGGCAACGCGGTCGTCTTCGTCAAATATCTTTCATGACCCAACCCAAATCTTTACCTACCCCGGCTCTCTTACACATTTGTAAAATCCTCGATCTTCCACTGAAGGGCCTCACTGCTGTAATCGCGCTGCTGGATGAAGGCGGCACGGTCCCGTTCATCGCTCGCTATCGCAAAGAAGCCACCGGTAACCTGGACGAGGTGCAGGTGCGCGCCATTCAGGAAAAACTGGAATACTTCCGCGAGTTGGAAGATCGCCGCGAAACCGTGCTCAACACCATCCGCGAGCAGGGCAAGCTCACCCCGGAGCTCGAAGCCAAGGTCAACGCTGCCATGGAGAGCAATGAGCTGGAAGACTTGTACCTGCCCTATAAACCAAAGCGGCGGACCAAGGCGTCCATCGCCCGAGAGAAAGGGCTGGAGCCGCTGGCGCAGTTTTTGTGGGATCAGACCGGCGCCGGGCCGCTCCTGCAGTTCGCCTCCACGTTCGTGGATTCCGAAAAGGGAGTTGCCGGCACGGATGAAGCGCTCCAAGGCGCGCGCCACATCGTCGCCGAGTGGGTCAGCGAAAACGCCGCCATCCGCAAGTTCCTGCGCGACACCATGATGACCGAAGGCCGCGTGGTGAGCAAGGCCATTGAAGGCGCGAGCGACCCGGAAGGTAAGTACAAACTGTACGCCGATTACAGCGAGTCCGCGGCGAAGATCCCTTCGCACCGCATGCTCGCCATCCGCCGCGGCGCGAAGGAAGGCGTCCTCAGCTTTGAAATTGAACTGGATCGCGAGAGGCCGCTGTTGCATATACGCGCGCAGGTGATCAAGGCGCCCGGCGATTGCGCGCCTCACTTGGAGCAGGCCATCGAGGATTCTTACGACCGATTACTGAACCCTTCCATTCAAACGGAAGTACGGCTGGAGTTGAAGGACCGGTCGGACGAGGAAGCCATTAAGGTGTTCCGCGAGAATCTGGAAAACCTGCTGCTCTCCGCTCCCGCCGGCATGTTGGGTGTGCTCGCCATCGACCCCGGCATTCGCACCGGCTGCAAAATCGCCGTGGTGGATGAGACCGGAAAATTTCTGGAGCAGGCCGTCATCTATCCCTTCGAACCGAAGCGCGATCTGGAAGGGTCGGTGCGAACGCTCGCGGCGCTCATCGCACGCCACAACGTGCAGGCGATCGCCATCGGAAACGGCACGGCATCCCGCGAGACGTCCTCCTTTGTGCAGGACTTTCTGCGCACGCACAACCTCGCCCGGATTTTCAGCGTGACGGTGAGCGAATCGGGAGCCAGCGTGTATTCCGCCAGCGACATCGCGCGCCAGGAATTTCCCGATCTGGACCTGACCGTGCGCGGCGCCATCTCCATTGCGCGCCGCTTGCAGGATCCTCTCTCCGAGCTGGTAAAGGTAGATCCCAAATCCATCGGCGTCGGCCAGTATCAGCACGATGTGGATCAGCGCCGCCTGAAGCAGAGCCTCGAAGCCACGGTGGAAAGCTGCGTGAACCGCGTCGGCGTGGACCTCAATACCGCGTCGTGGGCGCTGCTGCGCTATGTCGCGGGCATCAACGAGCGCACGGCGTTGAAGATCGTCGAATACCGCAATGAGAAGGGCCGCTTCCGGTCGCGGCTGGATGTTCGCGCGGTGCCGGGTTTCGGGCCGAAGACATTTGAGCAGGCGGCGGGCTTCCTGCGCATCCGCGGCGGCGATAATCCGCTCGATATGACAGCGGTGCATCCGGAGTCGTACCCGATTGTCGAAAAGATTGCCGAGTCGCTCGCCGTCACCGTTCCGGAGTTGATCGCCAAGCCCGACCTCGTGGAGAAGGTGAAGCTTGAGGGCTTCGCAACGGAGAATGTCGGCATGTACACGCTCGGCGACATACGCCAGGAATTGCGTAAGCCCGGCCGCGACCCGCGCGATAAGTTCGTCGCGCCCGCATGGCGCGAAGACATCCGGGAGATTGCCGACCTCAAGCCCGGAATGAACCTGGAAGGAGTGGTCACGAACGTCACACGCTTCGGAGCATTCGTCGATGTGGGCGTGCATCAGGATGGACTCGTGCACGTCAGCGAGTTGTCGCACCGCTACGTGCAGGATGCCTCCGAGGTGGTGAAGGCCGGGCAGATCGTGAAGGTGCAGGTGCTGAGCGCCGACGCCAAAGCAAAGCGAATCGCGCTCTCGATCAAAGCGCTGGAAGCGAGGCCTGCCGAGCCGAAGCGAAAGAACGTACCCAAGCCGACGTTCGACGATAAACTCGCGGCCCTGGCCACAAAGTTCAAAGTGAGGTAACGACCAGCTCCCGCCTGGTCGCAAACTAAGCATTTCGGCGAGAGAAGCGAGCCGAGACGCCCATGCGATCATAGTGATCGATGCCTGACCAGAACCCGTTCCAGGACCCGCTCCGGTTCGAGCGGCAGGTACCCGAATGCGCCGTCGTCATCTTCGGAGCCAATGGCGACCTGACCAAGCGCAAGCTGATTCCCGCGCTCTACCGCCTCGCCTTCGACCGCCGTCTCTCCGCCGGTTTCGCAATCGTCGGAATCTCGCGCACCGCAATGAGCGACGATCAGTTTCGCGAGCGGATGAAAGAAGCCGTCCAGAAGTTCTCCGAAGACACCCGTTTCGACGAAGGCGTGTGGGATGCTTTCGCCGCGGGACTTTTCTACGTGGCCGGCGATATCGGCGACAAGCAGCTCTATGAAAACATCGCAGCCAAACTGAAAGACATCGAAGAGCAGCGCCACACCGGCGGTAACGTGCTGTTTTACCTTTCGACGCAGCCCAGCCAGTACGCTCCCGCGGCGCTGGGACTCGGAGCGGCGGGTCTCGGCAAAGGCAACGGATGGCGTCGCCTCATCGTCGAAAAGCCCTTCGGGCACAACCTCGAAACCGCGCGGCAACTCAGTGACGACTTGCATCAGGTATTCGCCGAATCCGACGTCTACCGCATCGATCATTACCTGGGCAAAGAAACCGTCCAGAACATATTGGCGTTTCGCTTCGGCAACGGCATCTTCGAACCGCTATGGAACCGGCGCTATGTGAACCACGTGCAGATCACAGCCGCCGAAAGCATCGGTGTGGAAGGCCGCGGAGGATATTACGAAGAAGCCGGCGCGCTCGCCGACATGATCCAGAATCACCTGCTGCAAGTGATGGCCACCATCGCCATGGAGCCGAGCGCAAGCTTCCGCGCCACCAGCGTCCGCGACGAACGAAGCAAGCTGCTGCGTTCCATCAAGCCGATGAGCCCCGAGGACATCCGGCTGAACTCCGTAGCGGGTCAGTACGGGCCTTCCTCGATTGGGGGCGAGCACGTCCCCGGCTATCGCGAGGAGCCCGGAGTGAAGCCCGATTCGCAGACCGACACCTACGCCGCTGTCACGTTCTTCGTCGAGAACTGGAGATGGGCGGGCGTGCCGTTTTACGTGCGCAGCGGCAAGCGGCTGCCGAAGCGGGTCACCGAAATCGCCATCCAATTCAATCCGGCGCCTCTTGCGATCTTCGATAAGAACGATGGCGAGATGTCGCCGAATTTGCTGATCGTGCGCATTCAACCGGACGAAGGCATCAGTCTGAAATTCCTCTCGAAGCGCCCGGGCAGCGGGATGACTCTGCGGCCGGTATCGATGGACTTCAACTACGGATCGAGCTTCGGCGAGCGCTCCCCTTCCGCCTACGAAACGCTGCTGCTGGACGCGCTGATCGGAGACCCGACGTTGTACACGCGCCAGGACATGGTGGAAGCGAGTTGGAGCGTAGTCGAGCCGATCCAAAAAGTCTGGCATGAGACCAAGTTCGATTTTCCAAACTACGCCGCGGGAACCTGGGGACCCGCCGCCGCCGACGAAATGCTGGCCCGCCGCGGGCATGTGTGGAGGAAGCCATAATGGCCGCCACCATCTCCCCCGAACACATTCTGAAAGAGCTCGCGCAGCTCTGGGCCTCCGAAGGTCAGGAAGTGCTGCGCGCTTGCACCATGACACTGGTTGTCGTCACCGAGCAGGATGATGACCGGCAGGAGCTCGGCGAAACGCTGGCCGCGCTCATGCCCGAGCATCCGGCGCGCACGCTCATCGTCCGCCTCACCGGCCCGGGCGATTCCGCGCTTGCCGAACGCGTCTATCAACAATGCTGGATGCCCTTCGGACAGCGCCGGCAAGTGTGCTGCGAGCAGGTGGAAATTTCGGCTACCGATGGCGCGCTTTCCGATTTGCCGAGCGTGATTCTTCCGCTGGCCGTTGCCGACCTTCCCGTATTCCTCTGGGCGCGCAGTCCGCGGATGTTTGGCACACCCGGGTTCGATGCTCTGGCGCAACTCGCGGACAAAGAGATTATCGAGAGCGGCCGCATGGATCCGGCTGATGCGGTGGTTCGTATGCAGCGGCGGCTCGCCCGCGGCCCGGTGCTCGGCGATCTCTCGTGGACTCGCCTGACCCGCTGGCGCAACATGTTCGCGCAGATCTTCGAGAATCGGGAACGGCTGGCGCGCTTGACCGGCGTTCGGCGAATCCTGGTGCGCCACTCGGGCGAACGGCCGAACACGAGCGCCATTCTGATGGCTTGCTGGGTGCGCGATGCGGTCGGCGGCTCCGCGGAAATGACATTCGAAAAAGGCGAGTGGCCCGGCGCCGGACGCGCGCCTCTCGTGTTGAGCATCGGTCTGGAAGGCGAAGGCATCAATGTCGAGCTGCGGCGCGATCAGGACCGCATGATCACAACCATCGATGGCGCGTCGCAGTGCACCAATCTACCCATGGCCACGCCTTACCTGCTGATGCGCGAAGAGCTCGGCATCACGCGCCGGGATCCGGTCTTTGAGCGCACGCTGGCGTCCGCCGCCCGGCTTCTGTATTCTGAGGGCAAATGAGCGTTCGCCGTCATACTTACAATGATGCGGCTGCTGCCGCGGAAGCTTGCGCGCACCAGGTGATCGCGCTACTCGACCAGGCGCTCGCCGGTCAGGAGTTCGCGAGCTTCGCCGTATCCGGGGGCTCCACTCCGAAATTACTGTTTCAAGTGCTGGCCCGCACCGCCTTCGAGTGGAAGCGCCTGCATCTCTTCTGGGTGGACGAGCGGTGCGTGCCGCCCACCGATTCCCAGAGCAATTACAAGCTCGCCGACGATTACCTCATACAGCCCGCCGGCATTCCGCATCGGCAGGTGCATCGCATCTACGGCGAGTTGGAACCGCACGCGGCCGCTCACCGTTACGAAGCGGATGTCCGCGAGTTCTTCGGCCTGGACGCCGGCGAGATGCCGCATTTCGACGTGATCCATCGCGGCATGGGCCCCGACGCGCACACCGCCAGTCTTTTCCCGGGCGATCCGCTGATCGACGATCGCGAGCACATCGCCGGCGCGACGTTCGTGCCGAAGTTCAACCAGTGGCGCGTGACCCTGCTTCCCGGCGCGCTGCTGGCCGCGCATCACACCGTGTTCCTGGTTGCGGGCGAAGACAAGAAAGACGCCGTGCGCGCCGTCTTCAACGAGGAGTACGATCCCAAAAAATACCCCGCCCAGATGGCTTCCCATCACGGACGGGGTGTTACCTGGTTTCTGGATACCGCAGCCGCTCAGTTAATGGACTGACTCCCGCTAACGAAGCCGCACCCGTCTGTCAAAAACTCAAATTGGTTCCGTATCCCCGGCACCGTTTGCCGCTCCCTTACGGGCTTGTGAAAAAACCCGGCTGCCGTTCTCGTCGCGCTCCATCCGTCGTTCGATACACCTTTTACCGCTCCCTCACGGTCCCTCACGGTCGCGGCTCCGTTAGCAGAATCAACTACATACGGAGCCGTGACCGTTAGGGAGCGGTAAAAGGTGCCGGCGATTCGAGTGCGTTTTGAAGTCGGAGTAAAAGCAACTCGATTTTTTTCACACACCCGTAAGGAAGCGGTAAAAGGTGTATCGAACGACGGATGGAGCGCGACGAGAACAGCAGCCGGATTTTTTCACAAACCCGTAAGGAAGCGGTAAAAGGTGTATCGAACCAAGGATGGAGCGCGACGAGAACAACAGCCGGTTTTTTTCACAAACCGAGGCGCTTGTACGCGTGTGCGGCTGCAATGCGCGCCGAAACGTGCCGGCCCTCACGCTGATCATCGTCCCCATCCTCACAGCCGCGAAAGTGCCTCGTTCGGTACTCTAGACTGAGGGGGACTCTGGATGCAGCTAGGGATGATCGGGCTCGGCCGTATGGGCTCCAACATGGTGCGCCGGCTGATGCGCGGCGGCCATGAATGCGTGGCGTATGACAAGAATTCCGCGAGCGTCAAGCAACTCGCAGGCGAAGGCGCAACCGGAGCAGCCTCGCTGAGCGATTTCGTCAAGCAGTTGAAGCCCCCGCGCGCCGTGTGGATGATGGTGCCTGCCGCCGTGGTCGACGGCACCATTCATGAGCTCGCTCCGCTGCTCGCATCCGGCGACATCGTTGTCGATGGCGGTAACTCGTATTACATTGACGACATCCGCCGCGCGCAGGAATTGCGCCCGAAAGGCATACACTACGTCGACGTCGGAGTGAGCGGCGGCGTCTGGGGCCTGGAGCGCGGCTATTGCCAAATGATCGGCGGGGAGCCGCAGATTGTCGGGCATCTCGATGGCATTTTCAAAACTCTCGCGCCCGGACAAGGCGATATTGCCCGCACGCCGGGGCGCAACGGCAGCGGCGGAACGGCGGAACAAGGTTATCTGCACTGCGGCCCGAACGGGGCCGGCCACTTCGTCAAAATGGTGCACAACGGCATCGAGTACGGCGTGATGGCGGCGTACGCCGAGGGCCTCAACATTCTGAAGCACGCGAACGCCGGCATGCAGGAGCGCACCGTCGATGCCGAAACCACGCCTCTCCGGCACCCCGAGCATTACCAATACGAATTCAACCTCGCCGATGTCGCCGAAGTATGGCGGCGCGGCAGCGTCATCGCATCGTGGCTCCTGGACCTTGCGGCCATCGCGCTTCATGAGCAGCCGGACCTGGAGAAATTCTCCGGTCACGTTTCCGATTCCGGCGAAGGCCGGTGGACCGTCACTGCCGCCATCGACGAATCGGCGCCCGCGCCCGTGTTGAGCGCGGCGCTCTACCAGCGCTTCTCTTCGCGCGGCGAAGGCGACTTCGCGGACAAGGTACTCTCCGCGCTGCGCTTCCAATTCGGCGGCCACGTGGAGCATTCCAATTCCGGCGGAGGCGCCAAACAGTGAGTCAGGGACTGCTCGACACACACATGGACACCGCGGAACATGCCCGCGTCACGCGGCCCGCGGATCGCTGCATTCTGGTGATCTTCGGCGCATCGGGCGACCTCACCAAGCGCAAACTCCTTCCCACCCTGTATAACCTCGCCAAGAAGGATCTGCTGCCCAAAGACTTCGCGCTCATCGGATGCGCCATCGAACAGATCAGCGAAGAGGATTTCCGGCGGCAGGTGTACGAAGATCTCCGGGAATTCGCCGGCGCGCCCGAGCGGTGCCGCTTCTGCGATTGGCTGCTGGAGCGTCTGTACTACGTCTCCGGGGATTTTCACGATCCTGCGTTCTACCAGCGGCTCAAGGAAGTGCTGGCGGGCGTGGATGCCAAGCAGGGCACCAATGGCAGCTATGTGTATTACCTCGCCACGGCGCCCGGTCTTTTCGGCGAAGTGGTGAAGCGGTTGGGCGACGCCGGACTCACCGAGGAATCCGATGGCCACTGGCGCCGCGTCGTCATCGAAAAGCCTTTCGGACGCGACCTTGACAGTGCGCGCGCCCTGAACAAATGCATCGGCTCCGTACTCGGCGAAAAGCAGATCTACCGCATCGATCATTACCTCGGTAAGGAAACGGTGCAGAACATTTTGATCTTCCGTTTCTCCAACGGCATCTTCGAGCCTATCTGGAATCGCCGCTATATCGACCACGTGCAGATCACGGTTTCCGAAACGCTGGGCGTGGAGCAGCGCGGAGGCTACTACGACAGGGCCGGCGCGCTGCGCGATATGGTGCCGAACCACATTCTGCAGCTCGTCACACTGACGGCGATGGAACCGCCCATCAGCTTTCATGCCGACGCAGTGCGCGACGAGCAGGCAAAAATTCTGCGCGCCATCACGCCGCTGGCTCCCGAAGATGTGCTCACTCGCGCCGTGCGCGGGCAATATGGCGAAGGGGTCGTCGATGGCGTCGCCGCTCCGGCATACCGTAGCGAACCGAATGTGGCGCCGGAATCGAACACGGAAACCTTCATGGCGCTGAAGTTGAATATAGACAACTGGCGCTGGGCGGACGTGCCGTTCTACATCCGCACGGGCAAGCGGCTGGCGGCTCGGGTAACGGAGATCGCGATTCAATTTCGCCGCGCGCCGTTCGTGCTCTTCCGCGACACTCCCGTCGAAAAACTCACGCCCAATCTGCTGGTGCTGCACATACAGCCCGACGAAGGAATTTCGCTGCGCTTCGGCGCGAAAGTTCCCGGCATTCAGGTGAACATCGGCGCGGTCGACATGGACTTCCGCTACCAGGACTATTTCGGCAATGAACCTAGCACGGGCTATGAGCGCCTGCTCTATGACGTGATGATCGGCGATGCCACATTGTTCCAGCGCGCCGATATGGTGGAAGCCGGCTGGAACGTCGTGGAGTCCATCATTGACGTCTGGAAGGCGCTGCCCGCGCGCAATTTTCCGAATTACGCCGCCGGGTCGTGGGGACCGAAAGAAGCCGAAGATTTGATCGAGCGCGACCGCCGCCACTGGCGCACGTGGCCGAACGCCAACGGTCATAAACCCGGTTAACGGTGGCGCGAGAGAAGGCGTCTCTTGGGCATGGTTAAGAAATTCCTTCTCTTGCTGCCCACCGTGCTTTGCGCCGGTGGATTCTATTTGCAACTGGGTAATCCTGAGGCCAGTCCCGAGGCGCGCAAGATGCACGCCGTTCTGACGGTGACGGCCACGGGCTGCCACGATCCGGCAACAGCGAAGCTCACCGCGACGGCAATTGGAGTGGTGAACGGGGAGCGCCGTGAGATCCCGCTTACGGTGAGCAGACTCGACGCGCATCCCGGCTTCTTCGCGATCGCACAGCAGTGGCCGAAGGAAGGCAAGTGGGTGCTTCGTCTGGAGGCGCGCAACGCCGCCGGCCAATACACAAACTCGCTGATCCCCGCCGGCCCGAACGGCATCGATGCTCGGAATGACAAAGCCGGTCCGCAGGCCTTCACGAGCGCGGACGTCGATTCCATGTTGAAATGACCGTACCGATGCTGGTCGCGGTACAAGCCGGCGAAGAAGACGCGCTGATCGCGGCCGCCGCCCGTGGCGATCGCGGCGCATTCGGCGAGCTCTACGTGCGGTACTCGCGAATGGTGCACGGAATTCTGCTCACGCGAGTGCCGCCCGCCGACGCCGAAGACCTGGTGCAGGACGTGTTTATGACCGCCATGGACCGCGTCGGCGATCTGCGTACGGCAGCGGCTTTTCGTCCGTGGCTCGCGACGATCGCGCGCAACCGCGCCATGGATTTTTATCGCGGCCGGCGGCGCGGCCCGGTGGAAGTGCCGCAATCGGCAGCGCCGAATCAGGGAGCGTTCGCGGTGCTGGACGCGATCCGCAGCCTGCCCGCCGCCTATTCGGAAACCTTGATTTTGCGGCTGGTGGAAGGCATGACGGGGCCGGAAATCGCGAAACAGACGGGGCTGACACCGGAATCGGTACGGGTGAATCTGTGCCGGGGAATGAAAATGCTGCGCGAGTTGTTAGGAGAAAAAAGATGAGGCACCTATCCCCGGCACCTTTTACCGCTCCCTTACGGGGTTGTGAAAAAGATCGAATTGCTTTTTTGCCGCATTCCAACGCACTCGCATGCCCGGCACCTTTTACCGCTCCCTTACCCGGTTGTGAAAAATATCGAATTGCTTTTTTGCCGCATTCACACTCACTCCGACCCCCGGCACCTTTTACCGCTCCCTTACGGTCACGGCTCCGTAAGTGCATGATGCGGCTAACGGAGCCGCGACCGTTAGGAAGCGGTAAAAGGTGCATCGAAAGGCGAATGCAGTGCGACGAGAACAACAGCCGGATTTTTTCACAGCTCGGTGAGGGAGCGGTAAAAGGTGTATCGGAGTTCGCCAGACATGCTGACCCCTTGGGAGAGAAGCGATGAATGAAGAATATTTGTGGAACCGCTCGGGCCCTCCTGACGCTTTCGTGGAGGAACTCGAGCGGACTCTGGCGCCTCTGCGCCTGGGCGCTCCGAAACGGCGCTTCCCCGTTTTGCGCATGGCAGCCGCGGCGGCGGTGTTATCTGCCGTCGCGCTGTGGCAGATTCCCCGCCCTGCAACCTCGTGGCATGAAGGCGCGACGGCGCTCGCGCCCGGCGAAGTTGTCCGCACAGGCAGCAACGCCATCCATCTCGAAGCCTCCAACGTCGGCGAGGTGGACCTGGGCCCGGACTCCCAACTGCGCGTCGAGACGGGACGCAAACTCTCGCTCGATCGCGGCACGCTGCGCGCCTTCATCTGGGCCCCCGCGCGGCAGTTCGTGGTGGATACGCCTTCCGCGCAAGCCGTGGATCTCGGCTGCGCCTACACGCTGCAAGTGGGTCCGCATGGCGATGGGCTGCTGCGCGTCGAATTCGGATGGGTCGCCTTCCAGGTGGGTGGAAAAGAAAGCTTCATTCCCGAGGGCGCGGCGTGTGTCACGCGGCCGAAACGCGGCCCCGGCATTCCGTTTTATGAGGACGCCCCGCTGCGTCCGGCGTTGTCGCAGTGGGAAGAGGGCAAGCGCGGCGCGCTGGCGGAAATACTGCGGGAAGCCCGGCCGCGCGACGGACTGACGTTATGGCACCTGCTCACGCGAGTTTCCAACGAAGATCGCGAGCGGGTGTGGCAGCGTTTCCGCGAACTGGTTCCGGTAGATGTGGAAACCAGCGCGGTGCTGCGTGCCGACCCGCGCGCGATCGACAAATGCTGGAACGCGCTGAACCTCGAAAACACCGGCTGGTGGCGAGGCTGGGAGCGCGCCTGGCAATAGCTACTGCCGCGGATTCGGCTGGAACAGCGCCAGCGCCGCGCCTTGCGGATCGGCGAGCACAGTCATTTTGCCGACGTTTTCGATGTCCATCGGCCCCATCCAAACGCGGCCCCCGAGTTCTTTCGCTTTCCCGGTGGAAGCATCGATGTCAGTCACCAGATAATACTGCAGCCAGTGCGCAGGCATGCTCGCGGGCGCGTTCTTCATAGGCGGAATTCCGCCGATGAACTCCTGGCCGTTCTTGATGTGCAAATACCCCGACTTATCGTTTTCGCCGAGCGAGATCTCCCAGCCGAAAACTTTCGAGTAGAAGGCCTTCGCTTCATCGGGCTTGTGTGTGTTGAGATCGGCCCAGCAAAGCGTGCCCGGTTCGCCGGCCAGACCGATGCCCTGGTGCATCTTGGGCTCCCAGATGCTGAAGACCGCGCCGGTCGGGTCCTTGATCACAGCCATGCGGCCCAGCGTCATCACATCGAAGGGACCTTGCAGAACCGTGCCGCCGGCTTCTTTTGCTTTGGCAGCCATCTCATCGGCGCTGGCTACGCCGACGTAGAGCATCCAATGCGGAGGAATGCCCATTTCGAGCATCTTGGAATCGAGCTTGTAACAGCCGGCTATGTCGCGGCCGTTGGCCTTGACGGTGCTGTATGTCCCCGCGGGACCCATGTCATGGTCTTCGTATTGCCAACCGAAGAGCCCTGTGTAGAATTGCTTGGCAGCGGCCTGGTCGGTGGTGCCGAGTTCGGCCCATGCGAACGTGCCCGGAGCGTGCTTATCGATGTTAGGCATGGACGGAAGTATAGCAAGGCGCGAGTTATGCTGGTAGCTTGAAACTGGTTACATTTGTACTTGCGTTCTCCGCCGGAGCGTTCGCGCAAGATACACGAATTGTTACAGAACCGAAAATTCCTGTCGCATGTGTTACGTTGACGGCGCGACTTACCGCGCCAGGCGGAATGTTGAGCGACGCGGACGAGCGGCGGCCCGACACGGAACGCATTCAGAAAGCAATCGACGGGTGCGAAGCCGGGCATTCGGTGGTGTTGCGCGCCGCGGGTGCGGCGAATGTCTTCCTTTCGGGTCCGCTGCATCTCAAGGCAGCCGTCACGCTGGTAGTGCAGGGCGGCGCGGCGATCTTCGCTTCGCGCAATCCGCGCGATTACGATCTCACGCCAGGCAGTTGCGGCGTGGTGAATGAGAAAGGCCACGGATGCAAGACGATCATCGATGCCGTGAACGCGCCGGGCAGCGGCGTAATGGGCGACGGCGCGATCGACGGCCGCGGGGGCGCAGTGCTGTTGGGCGGCAAGGAGACGTGGTGGGACCTGGCGCATACCGCCAAGGTGCTCGATCAACAGCAGAGCGTGCCGCGCATGATGATTGTGCGCCAGAGCGATGGGTTCACGCTGTACCGTATTACGCTGCGCAACTCGCCGAACTTCCACGTCAGCGTGGAACAGAGCGACGGCTTCACGGCGTGGGGAGTGAAGATTCAGACTCCGAAGACGGCCCGCAATACCGACGGCATCGACCCATCTTCTTCGACGAACGTGACGATCACGCACTGCGACATCACGACCGGCGATGATGACGTCGCGATCAAGAGCGGCGCGCAGGGCGCGGCCACGCGAATGACCATCTCGCACAACGCATTTCATTCCGGGCACGGCATGAGCATCGGCAGCGGGACGAGCGGCGGCGTGAGCGCGATTCGCGTGTCGGACTTGACTATCGACGGCGCGGATAACGGCATACGCATCAAGAGCGACCGCAGCCGCGGCGGACTCGTGAACGACGTGAGTTATGAGGACGTGTGCATGCGCGGGGTGGCGAACCCGATTCTGCTGACGTCGATGTACACGACGTTCGCGGGAGACAAGATTCCGGAGTATCGCGGGATCGTGCTGCGGAACGTGCACGCCGTGACGCCCGGGTGGGTTACGTTTCTGGGAGTGGACGCGGCGCATGCTCTGGGAGTGCGGCTGGAGGATGTGAGTGTCGCGGGACTCACGCCGGAACGTCTCAAGGTGGAGAACGCGGAGTTGACGGGAAGCGTGAGTGCGGCTGGAGGCGGCTCGTGCCGGTTCCCCGCGGTCGCGGCGGCAACTGCTCCGGCGGCGAAAATGAAAGTGCCGGCGGAAGACGCCGTCTTCTATGTCGCAGCGTCGGGGACGGGCGATTACTGGAGTGTGCAGCGCGCCATCGACATGGCGCCCGCGGGAGCGACGGTGTCGATTGCGCCGGGGGTGTACCGGGAGACGATCGTGGTGAGCAAGCCGGTCCATCTGCGCAGCGCGTATACGGATGCGACGAAGACGGTGCTGTGCTCAGTGGAAGTGCGGAGGAAGGGGTTCACGGCGGAGAATGTGACGATGGGGTGTCAGTAGGGGGGCGCGTCGCACTCCATTCGCCTTTCGATGCACCTTTTACCGCTTCTGACGGGCTTGTGAAAACATCCGGCTGCTGCTCTCGTCGCGCTCCATTCGCCTTTCGATGCACCTTTTACCGCTTCCTAACGGTCGCGGCTCCGTTAGCAGCATCAACTACATACGGAGCCGTGACCGTAAGGGAGCGGTAAAAGGTGCCCGGGATCGGAGTGCGTTTGAATGCGGCAATAAGCAATTTTGATTTTTTCACAGCCCCGGATTACACCGGGGGGTTGTAGACGGCGATTATGGCTATTGCCAACCCGGCGGCGGATAGAAATGTGCCGAACGGGAGTTCGTAAGTGCCGGCGTCTTTACCCGCGAGTTTGACGTAGGCGAGTCCCAGAACGGAGCCGGCGATGGAGCCGAGCACCATGGTCAACAGCGCTCCTTCCAAGCCGAGAAATGCTCCAACCATGCCTACCAGCTTCACGTCGCCGAATCCCAGGCCTTCCCGGCGGCGGATCTTGTGATACAGCCAGCCGACTCCCCACAACAGAAACGCCAGCAGGAACGCGCCGAGCGCCGATTCGACGAACGATTCGAGGCGGCCGCGCAGGTCATAACCAAACACCCCGGCAATCATCTGCGCCGTGTGATCCTGCAGCGGCACCAGGAGTGAATACACGAGCCCGAGCACGATGCCACCTTTAGTGAACTCGTCGGGAAGGATTCGCTTTTCGAGATCGCTGAAGAGCAGGCCGATGAGGATGGCGCTGAAGAGGCACATTTTCAGGCCCAATAAAGTCCAGCCGTACGTCAGCACGAAAAAGAAAAACAACGCTCCGGTGAGGAACTCGACCGCTGGGTAGCGCAGCGAAACGGGGCGGCGGCAATACCGGCACTTGCCCCCGAGAATGGCATAGCTCAAGAGCGGAACGTTGTCATACCACGGAATCATTTTGCGGCAGCGCACGCAATGCGATCGCGGATGAACGACGCTGCGGCCGCGCGGCCAGCGGTGAACGCACACGTTGAGAAAACTTCCGATGATGAGCCCGAACAGGAGAGCGACAGTAGCTTCGATCACGCGAGCACCCGGCGATAAACTTCCATGGTACTGCGGACCATTTCCGCAGTCGTGAAGCGCTTCGCAATCGTGGCCTGCGCGGCTTGCGAAAGTTGATGGACGAGAGCAGGATTTCCGTGGAGTTCCTGCAGCGCTTCGGCGATGGCTTCGGGCGTGTTCTCGATGAGCATGCCGTTGTGACGGTGGTGAATGATTTCCGGGATGCCTCCGACCTTGCTCGCCACGACCGCACAGCCCGCGGACATGGCGAGCAGAACTCCGGAGCCTAAGCCTTCGGATTGCGAGACGTAGAGGAAGATTGTGGCGTGCGGCAGGTTGGCTTCCAGGTCGGTGGAAACGGTGAGTTCGAGGTTGGCGAGGCTGGCCGCTTCTTGCGCGAGCGCTCCGGATTTCTCGGGGTGAGTTAAGATGATTGGCCGCCGATGAACGCCGGTGAACGCCGATGGGACTCCGTCATAGACCACTGAGATTTTCGTTTCGGGGATTCCGGCTTCGGTGAGTACGCTCTTTACGAAGTTAGAAACGGCTATGTAGTGATTGGGCCTAGCGTATTTGAACTTCGACGAGATGGGAAATGCGACGCGGCGCGCCACGATCAAGGGCGTTTTTCGGTTGAGCAGCGCCAGCGTATGGGTTTTTGCATCGTGGGCGTGGATGAGATCGTGATTGCGGGCGCATGAAGCGAAGCGGGTGAGTCCCAGCGGTTCGACGCGCCAACCCTGTTTATGCGCGGCTTCGAAGAGCGGATAGCCGGCGCGAGCCAGGAGAGTGCAATCGTGATTTTCGGCGAGGAGCCCTTCGATCAGACGGAGCACTTGATGCTGGCCTCCGCCCATCTGCTTTCCGGCGTCGAGGTGAAGGATTTTCATCCGCTCATGTTTCTCGCTTTGGTGTATTTGAGAAACGTGTAGAACGCGGCCATGTAGGCGATGGTGAGACCTTCGACTCCGTCCTGAAAGCCGCGCTGCAGAAAGTACGTCTTAAAGAAGGTCCACGCCGGGTCGATAATCATTTTGGTGATGGGCACGTGGATATTGCGAGCGGCGATCTCCTGGGCGGCGAGGGTGGTGTAGCGGTCCATGGTCTTGACGTGCTCGGCGAGCGATTCGCAGGTGAAGTGTAGAATGTTGCCGTCGAGGTGCCCGACGCGTCCGGGGACGGTGACGCTCTCATGTACGAAGTCGCCGACCCATTTGCCTTTGGCGCGATTGTAGAGACGGACTTTGCGGTCGGGGTACCAGCCGGAGTGGAGGATCCATTTGCCGAGATATTGAGCGAGGCGCGGCATGGTGTAGCCGTCGAAGCGAGGGCCACATTTTTTGAGCGCGAGGATTTCGGCTTCGAGCGGCTCGGAGAGAGCCTCATCGGCGTCGAGCGAGAGAATCCAATCGTGGGTGGCCTGTTCGGCGGCCCAGTTCTTCTGTCCGGCGTAGCCGCGCCATCCCGCTTCGAGGACGCGCGCGTCGAGATTGCGGGCCAGTTCGACGGTACGGTCGGTGGATCCGGAATCGAGGATCAGGACCTCATCGCAGCAGCGCAGGCTTTCGATGGCTCTCGCGATGTTGCGCTCTTCGTTGAGCGTGATAATGGTCGCGGTGATCTTCATCGGGTCAGAGACCGCCGGCTGTGATGGGAGCGTAGCAGAAACAGAGGATAAAAAGGGCGAGGGAGAGATAGCCGAGTTGGCGGCGGCCGGCGCTGACGGGCGCTTCGTCATAGATGACAGGATGACGGCGGCCGAGGAAGAAGAGAACGATGCCCCAGACGAGCCAGCCGAGCCAGAATTTTCCCAGCGGCAGGAGGGCGATGCAGAGGAATTTCGAGACGGTCTTATGGCGGCGCGGGAAGAAGGAATACAGAATGTGGCCGCCATCGAGCTGCCCGATGGGGAGCAGGTTCATCGCCGTGGCGAACATGCCGATCCAGGCGGCGCGCGCGACGGGGTGTAGATAAAGATCGGCAGCGCGGACGCCGGGGAAGATGGCTTTCGCAAGAAGCCATTGCAGGACGGGTGTCCCGAAGTGGAGGCTTCCCTGGTTGGCGACGTTCGGGATCACCTTTGAAAACGCGAGGCCGATGGCGAGCGCGGGCAGGAGGAAGACGAAGCCTGCGATGGGTCCGGCAGCGCCGATATCGAAGAGAACGCGCTTGGAATAGATGGGTGAGCGCACGCGGATAAAGGCGCCGAAGGTGCCGAGGAACGGCGACGGCATGAAGTAGGGCAGGCTGGCATCGACGCGATGGTAGACGGCCGCGAGGTAGTGGCCGAACTCGTGCGCGGTGAGGATGGCAAGCAACGTGAGAGAGAACGGCAGACCGAGTGCGAGGCCGGCGGGGTGCCGCCAAAGCCAGGCATAGAGATCGAAGGAGTGTTCGACGTCAAAGGGAAGATTACGGTCGAAATCGAGCTGCATGGCAGCGCCGACTACAGTGGTGGTGAGGAGTGTGGCGAGGAAGAGTAACGTGTAGAGCCAGATACGCTCGCGCGGGCGGGTTTCCTCGGGCGCGAGTTCGGACTCACCTGGGGCGTATTGAGCGTACGGCGCTGGCGAATAATCCTCAGGTGACACAGGTACCCCACCGCGTGCAGCGGCTTACTGCAGCGTTTGGAGCTCCTTACCGGGCTTGAAGCGCACGGCTTTTCCGGGCGGGATGGAGACTTCGGCGCCGGTGCGCGGGTTGCGGCCGATGCCGGTTTTGCGCGGTTTGACGTTGAAGACACCGAAGCCGCGGAGTTCGATGCGGTCCCCCTGCTCAAGGGCGCGCTTCATGGACTCGAAGACCGTCTCGACCGCCATTTCGGCCTTGGTCTTGGTAATGCCGGTGCGATTGACGACTTCGTTGATGATGTCCAGCTTGATCAAAACTGCCTCCTTGACCGGGGCTTCAGAAAGTGACGGTGCCAACCACATGATAAGATTACGGTTAGTTGTATGTCAAGGGCGGAGATGGAAGTTCGCGGGATTGTCCCGCTACCGCAGCACAGAGGATAGACGGTGAGCGTGAGTGACGAAGAGTTTCGATTGGCTTGCGGGCGCTTTGCTACCGGTGTTTGTGTGGCTAGTGTTTTGGATTCCGAGGGGCAGCCTCATGGATTGACGGTGAATTCGTTTAGCTCGGTCAGTCTGGAACCTCCCCTGATTTTGATTTGTCTGGGGCACGCGGTCACGATCATCGACCTTTTTCGCGAGAGCAAGTGTTTTGGAATCAGCGTACTAGCTGCCGATCAACTGGAAGTGTCGGAGAAATTCGCCCGCAAGGGTTCGGACCGGTTCGACGGCATCGGCTGGTTTCGCGGCGAGAGCGGAGTTCCTTTGTTGACCGGCGCTTTGGCGAGCATGGAGTGTAGGGTCCGGCATCGGGTCGCGGCCGGCGACCATGACATCTTCATCGGGGAGATGGTCCGGTCGGCGGTGTCCGAGGGCGAACCGCTGATCTATTTTTCCAGCCAATACCGTGCGCGCTGAACGGTTTTTGTCGCGTAAGTAGCTTGTTTTCCACAAGGCGTGTCAAAAAAAGGTGCAACGCGAACGTTTTGACGTTGCCCTCTCCCAATTCCGTCATAGCATCACCGTTTGTAAACGCGGGCCCGCCGCAGCCGATTCGAACATCGGCGGTAGACTGAAGTTGATGACGAGCAACCCTTTAGCGTATCTGCACGACCAGTTGGAAGAGTGGAAGCGGGCCGGAACGTATCAGCGGCTGCGCATTCTGGAGAGCGAGAGCGCGGCCGAGGCGCGATTCGACGGCAAAGAGGTGATCAACCTCGCGAGCAACAACTATCTGGGGCTGACGACGCATCCGAAATTGCGCGAGGCGGCGCTGGCGGCGGTGCGGAAATACGGGGTGGGCAGCGGCGCGGTGCGCACGATTTCCGGGACCATGTCGCTGCACATGCAACTGGAGGAACGGATCGCGGCGTTCAAGCACGTGGAAGCATGCGTGGTGTTCCAGAGCGGCTTCGCGGCGAACGCCGGGACGGTATCGGCGATTTTGACGCCCGAGGACCACATCATCTCCGATGAGTTGAACCATGCCAGCATCATCGACGGATGCCGGTTGTCGAAGGCGAAGATCCACGTGTTTCCGCATAAGGACGTGGCGGCGGCGGAGCGGATTCTGGCGGAACTGGACAATGTGCCGGGCCGGAAACTGCTGATCAGCGACGGCGTGTTTTCGATGGATGGCGATATAGGGCCGCTGCCGGGGTTGGTGGAGGCGGCGGAGAAGCACGGCGCGATCATGATGGTGGACGATGCGCATGCCTCGGGCGTGCTGGGGAAGAACGGGCGCGGCACGATCGACCATTTCGGACTACACGGGCGCGTGCAGGTGCAGGTGGGGACGCTGAGTAAGGCGATCGGGGTGCTGGGCGGGTACGTGTGCGGGAGCCGGGACCTGATCGAGTTTTTGTATCACCGGGCGCGGCCGTTTCTGTTTTCAACGAGCCATCCTCCCGCCGTGGCGGCGGCCTGCATTGCAGCGTTCGATGTGCTGGAGGAGGAGCCTGAGCGGATCGAACGGCTGTGGGAGAACACGAAATTTTTCCGCGAGGGGTTGCGGAGCGCGGGGTTCGATACGGGGATTAGCGAGACTCCGATTACTCCGGTGATGATCGGGGACGCGGCACAGACTCACGCATTTTCGCGGGGGTTGTTCGACGGCGGCGTGCTGGCAACGGGGATCGGGTTCCCGACGGTGCCGAAGGGGAAGGCTCGGGTGCGGACGATCGTGGCGGCGACGCATACGCGGGCGGAGTTGGAACGGGCGCTGGAGGTTTTTGCGCGGGTGGGGAAAGGGTTGGGGATTTTGGGTTAGGTGGGAAATGCGGGTATTGTTCTTGTCGCGGTGGGGTCGCCTTCGATGGACCTATTACCGCTCCCTGACCTGAAAAACTCCGGGTGTTGTTCTCGTCGCGATCCATTCGTTTTTCGATGCACCTTTTACGCTTCCTTACGGGGCTGTGAAAAAATCCGGCTGCTGTTCTCGTCGCGCCCCATGCGCCTTTCGATGCACCTTTTACCGCTTCCTTACGGTCGCGGCTCCGTTAGCAGCATCAACTACATACGGAGCCGTGACCGTGAGGGAGCGGTAAAAGGTGCCGGGAATGCGAGTGCGTTTGAACGCGGCAAAAAAGCAATTCGATATTTTTTCGCAAGCCCTCACGGTCGCGGCTCTGAAAAATTCCGGTTGTTGTTCTCGTCGCGATCCATCCGTTTTTCGATGCACCTTTTACCGCTTCCTCACGGTCGCGGCTCCGTTAGCAGCATCAACCACATGCGGAGCCGTGACCGTGAGGGAGCGGTAAAAGGTGCCTGGGGTGCGACAAAAAGGATTCCTGTCGGCACGGGGATCAGCGGACGGTTGGCAGAATGTCCAGGCGGTCGTCGATCAGTTTTCCTGCCTCGATGTGAGCGGGGTGCGCACTTATTAAGTAGGGGCGGATTGCCGTGGGGTTGGTGAATTCCAGGTCGGGGTCATCGACGGCGAACAGGAGGTAGTCGCCCGTGGGGACGGTTGCGAAATTGAAACTGCCGTCGCTGTCGGTTTGGTAGGCGCGATAGTTGAGCCAATCGGGTGACTCGCCGGGCGGGGCGAGGATCACCCATACGCTATCGATGGGCTTTCCTTCGTGCTGAACATAGCCTCTCACGGCTCCCGTCGAGGAATCGGCGGTAATGCGAAGCGTTGGGGTATCGTCTTCGGAGAGATCGAGGAATCCGTCGCGCATAGGGACTCCTTCGGCGCGCACGGTTGCCCGGATGATGGCTGCGCCGAGTCGCACGCCGACACGGTAACGCCCGGGAACGACGGGGGGAAGGGTGAAGGTACCGTCCGGACGCACGATGGCCGTGGCCCCGGGCATACTCGGTTTTTCAGCCCAGAGGCCGATATACAGGGTTCCGCGCGGTCGCGGGGCCGCGCCGGTCCACTCGACGACGCCGCTGGCGCGTGGGGGGGCGCGGAGCGAAAGCTTGACATGAAGGTCGCTTCCGTTCACGTCAACGATTTGGCTGGCCGTGGCCGGGCCTTTTGAAGCATTACCGTTGAAACGCAGCAGGTACCGGCCGGGAGGCACCGCAGTGAAGCGGGAGACGCGGCCGACCGCTTGCTCGCGATCGAAGCCATCGGTTCCAAGAATGCCGTCCTGAATCAGGCTGACGTTGCCCACGGAAGGACGCTCCGGCTCGAATTCCACTGCGATGGTGGCTCCGGTAACCGTGTGGAGAGCAAAATCGGCCTGCGCTTCGCCTCCGGCCTTGAGCACGAGGGGCTCGGCTTGCCCGGGAGTAGCGGCGTTCGGGTAATAAACGGGCGCGTAGGCCACAGAGGCGGACTCTGAATTTCCAGGAGAAAAAGCCCGGGCCGCATACCAAGGCTGAGCGGTAACAGCAACGTAATACGTTCCGCCGACGATGGAACCGAAGCGATATTCGCCGCGATCGTCGGTGCGCTCCCAGCGAAACGTCTGAGCGGTCCGGCGGCCGCCATTGGTGCGCAGAATGACGAGTTGCACCAGAGCGTTTTCGACCGGGTCTCCGTTGGAATCGACGATGGTGCCGAAGATCGCGCCGAGTGGCAGCCAGCGGAAGACGATATGGGCGGTGTCCAGGTTCGGACCTACGATCACGCCAGTGGCGATCGGCGATCTGGAAGTGCGCTGACCGTAGACTTCCATGGCGGAGCGGGGGCCGGCGTGAAGATCGTAAGTTCCGGCGGGGAGGTCAAACGCGAAGCGGCCATCGGGGCCGGCGACCAGGACCTTCGGGTCGGCGTTGGGCCTGTCTTGCGGGCGTATGGCAACGTGAGCGCCGCCAAACGGCCGGCCGGTTTCGTTATTGATCACTGTGCCGGAGACCGGATAGAGGTCGGCTGCCGATGCGGCCGCGGTGAGTAACAAGAGGGTAACGAGCAGTCTCATCGGGCTACCTCTTTGATGGTGATTTCAGTGACCGCATCGCCGGTGACTTGAACGGGAGTTCCCTGCTTGAGAGCGGCGAGAACTTTCGGATTGCGAAATTCCACTTCGGCGGAATCAGGGAAGGCGTAGACCAGATACGAACCCGGCGCGAGGGAGCCAAAGCTGAATTCAAATGCTTCGCCGTCCTGATTGGTCGCCAGGGACGTTTGTGACTGACCCGGGCCGCCGAACTGCGGAACGGCAAGAACCATGAATGTGCCGGTGCCAGCGCCCGGGACGGAGATGCGGCCGTGGATGCCGCCACCGCCGAACGCATAGGCGAGTTCGATGGGCGCCGGCGGGTTTTCGGAGGTCAGCACCAGAGTGGGATTCGCGAGCAGATCCTGAGTGCCGGACATGGCCGAGTGAACGTAAGCGCCGAAGCAGTGGATGTCCAGCGAATAAACGCCAAGCGGGACACCGGTGAAGGTAAACGTGCCTTGCTCCGTGGATTGGGCATTGATGGTTTCCGGGAGTTGCGCGTTCGCCGGAGTGAGTTGGGGGCGGCACGGCGCTTGATTACGAAAACGGGGGGCCAACTCCTCAAATGCAGCGGATTCCGGACGGGTGTTCGTGGCGCGGCTAATGCCGGCGATTTCGAGAGGCGGCGACAAACGGACGGCAAGGTTCTCAACGTCCTGCGCTTTCACGGACAGAGGAGCCAAGGCGACATGCTTTTCCTGAGCAACGCGGAGCTTGTAGACGCCCGGCACTACATCCTGAAGTTCAAAACGGCCGGATGTTCGATTGAGGCTTACCCGACTGGCAGTGACGGTTTCACCGGACGTAAGCAGTTCAAACGTGACCGGCTTTCCAGATGAAATGTTGCTAAGAACTCCGCGAACTTTGTAAGACGGTTCCAGTGACAGATTCAGGTCGGCATGGGCTTCGGCGCCGGGAGCGATGTCGATTGGCTGGGCGGAATCGAGAGTGGAGCCGCCCCCGGAGTAGGTGGGACGGAAGCCATCCGAGGTGAAGAATTGCGGTGTGGCATCGCCGAGATACGTATAGGTTCCGCCGCTGAAGCCGGCGGCCTTGATGTAGTATTTGCCGGGTTGCAGGTTCCACAAGCGGTACATTCCGCGGTCGTCGGTAGCAACGCTGCGGCTCTGATTCGTTGAGCGCAGACCGGACCTGACTGAAGTAGTGATCGCAAGGATCCTGACTCCTCGCAAAGGCTGGCCGCTAGCATCCACAGCCCGGCCGGTAATCACACCTAGTGGGGAGAGTTCGAGACGCAGGTCAGACTTACTCGCAGTGAGTTCGACGGGACGATTGCCTACTCCGGAACCATTCACGTAGCCGGGCTTCGCAACGCGAATGAAGTACGTTGCCGCGGTGAGACCCGTGAACTGGTACGTGCCGGAGTCCGTGGAGAAGTTGGGGGTTTCGCCGCGTTGTTGGCGGTTGTCCAATTCAAGGACGGTCACCAAAGCTCGTTTAACGGGCTCACCGGTTTGCGAATTGACGACGGTACCGGAGAGCGTGAGGTCGCCGGCAACGGCGAGAAGAGGTGCGAAGAGGAAGAAGAGGAGTCTCAAAAGGGTTCGCCTCAGGGTGATAATTCTAACATTGCGCTCAGCTTGTATGCTAGGTTGACGGCATGAGAATTCGGCTATTCGCAGCAGCGCTCATCTGGTGCGCGGCGATGAACGCGGCGGACTTCACGGGGTGTCCGGCTCAGGTGGCAGTTTCTCCTCAGCGGATTGCCCGCGCGGTTCCGGGTTGGACACCCTTGACGGCCGAGGACGCGATTCACCGCCTGGCGTCCGTTACGTTTTACGACGGGCATCCTTCGGAAAAGGCTTCCCTGGCTCCCGATGCGGAGAATCGGAGGGTTCAGACCTGGACCTTCGCCGCTCAGTCGCGGGCTTACTGGATTACGTGCGGGTACAGCTCGACTACCGTTGTTTTGGCTCGCGAGTTGGGGCGCGAAGTTCGCAAATGCGTAGTTCGGTATGACGGAGCCGGCGCAGTTAGCTCTGTAAGTTGCCGGTAAGTAGCGAAACCGATCACTGGCGAGTTACGGGAACCATGTTGTCGTCGGCGATGCGGTCGATCAGTTTGTTATATGGATCGATTCCGGCGAAGGTTGGTTCCCGATCGACAGTGATCGTGAAGGTCTGGCGTTCCTGCGTCAGCTTCTGGCGGCTGAAATACAGAGGCGTTTCGTCGCCCTTCTTTCCGGCGAAGACTCCGATATCGATGTAATCGGCGAGCGGAACGGCTGTTTCGACTCCGTTTCCATCCGCCTGATATTTTCGGGCCTGAGTGTTCAGCGTGACGGTGTACTTACCGCTGGGAACTTTCCGGTAAGTCGCCGAGATTGCTTTGTCGTCATACAGAACGATTCGATTGAAGCCGTCCTCGACTAAGTAGCGGAGTTCCGGAGGCGTTTGAGCTTCGATGGCTGCCACTAGCATGCGCGTATCGGGATAGGGGCCGTCGGACTGGTTGTGGAAGTTGGCGAAGCGATACTGCATCAGGAAGTTACGCAGGGCGGCGTTGATTTTATCTTCACCGATGTAGTCGGCCAGCGTGTACATGATCTGGCCGCCTTTGTAATACCAGACGTAGGGCTCGCGCTGGACGAGAGCGAGAGGCGGTTCATGACGCACCTCTCCGGCGCGTCCGCGAAGGTACCGGTCAAGGTCGTGGCGCAGGACTTTGCGCATGTAGTCCTTGCCATGTTTCTTCTCCAGCACCATAAACGCCGAGTATTCGGCCAGCGTCTCGGACATCATGTTAGAGCCTTGCACGCTGGCTCCGATTAATTGATGTCCCCACCACTGATGGGCCAATTCGTGGGCTGTGACGAAGTACGTGAGGTCGATATCGTCTGCCTTGGCGAGCCGCTGAATGAAGCCGATGCCTTCGGAAAACGGCACGGTGTTGGGGAACGACTGGGCAAACGCGCGGTAGCGCGGGAATTCGAGGATACGGTACTGCGCGAACTGGTAAGGGCTGAACTGGGATTGGAAGTAGTCCAGACCGGCGCGGGATGCGGCCAGCATGGTGTCGAGATTGTAGCTATGGGCGGGGTCGTAATAGACTTCGAGGCTGACAGGACCACCGGGACCGCTGTAAGTCTCCTTTTTCACCGAGTACCTTGCGGATAGATAGGAATAGAAATTGGCGATGGGAGTATCGCCCATACTGTATTCGTAATAGTTACGCCCGTTCTGCTTCCAGGCTCGCTGCAAATAGCCGGGGGCGATTGCCGTTTGATCGCCGGAGGTACTTACGACGGTATGATATGCGATCCAATCGGCGGTGGGCGAGAAGAGGTTCATTCTGGAGTGCACCGGCTCGCCACGCGGGACCATTTCTTCCAGAGGACCGAGTTTCTGTTCGCGGCGGCGGCGCGGATCGTCAATTTCGAAGCCTTGGTCATAGCCGATGGTGGGAAAGTACCCGGCATCGAAGAAGGTTCCGTTATAGGCGAATTCCGGGAGCTCGTTACCGTCGCGGAAGCCGTGGGTGAGGTGCTGCACGTGAAAAGTCAGGTTTAGGGTTTCGCCCGGGGCGAGAGGTCGCTCGAGCTCGTAGATGGAATACAGGTTCCGCGGCGCCTGGCTGACCAGGTGGAAGGGGCGATCGAACTGGACATTGGAGATGGCCTCGTGCTCGTCTGTGAGGTGGATGGCGGAAATAGGCGCGGCGGTCTTGTTTTGGAGCGTAAAGCGGCCGCTAGCAGTGAAGGAGCGCTTTTCGGGAAAGATATCGACAGACGCATCGACGGCGGTCACTTTCGGCTGCGGGAAGAGCTCGTATTTTTTGAAGCTTCGCTCATAATCGGCTTGGATGTGGCGGCGATCATTGCCGGTGAGATATTCGTTGAAAACGTGGGCGTTGTAGAAGTACCAGACACCGGAACCGGCGGCGACGGCGAGGAAGAGGGCGGCGGCAGGAATGAGCCTCCCGGCACGGCGGAGAGCCACGCGGCCGCGGGCATGCAGAGAGTCTTCCGGTCCACGGCGTGTGAACGCGACGGAGACGACACCCAGAAGCGCAGCGATAGAGAACCAGTAAACAAGGGCCCAGAGAATAATCGGCGCAAAGTGGCCGTAACCATTCATGTCCGAGTAAGTGTAAGTGGGGACAGCCCCGGGTAGGTACAGGGTATTCTCCCAGCCGAAGTTATAAAGGATCGGCTGAAGGACAAAGATACCGATCAGGATGGCATGGCCGATGAACTTATTGGACACGAAGGTTTGGATACAGAGCGCGAAGAGAGCTACCGTGACGATCTGCGGCAACACGACGAGGAACAGTTCTTTGCAGTATTGCACTAACTCATAGCGGTAATAGCCGGCGAAGGTCTGCATGACGATGCCCATCAACATGGCGACAAACAGCAGGACGACTTCGACGGCGATGATGGCGGTGAGCTTGGAGAGCCAATCGGCGCTTTCGGAGACGGGCAGAGCATCATAGACACCGTCGAAACGCGTGTCGCGTTCGCGCCAGATCAACTCGGCGGCGTAAAGAGCGGCCACGATGATGAAGAACAGCATGGCGCTGCCTTCGACAGCTTGCAGCATCAGGTACGTGACCGGCCAGACATCCACGCCGCCGACGCGGCCGGCGAACTGGCCGTTATTGATCGCAAAGACGACCAGCAGGGCGGCGATGGCCCAGAAGGGCACTTCGCGGAAGATCAGGCGGACGCGCTGACGGGTGAGGCTGAGGTATTGCATCCATGACGTACGGCGGCCGAAGACCTGAGCGACTTTGGGCAATCGCGCGGCGGATGCGGGACGGAGGGGCTTGCGTTCCCGGTCTTCAAGCTGGCGAGCTTTGGCGGCGCGCTTCCCTTGACTGCGCGCTGTGAGCGCTTCGACGGACATCGGGAAGAAGGTCCAAAGTCCGGCGAGCGAAAGAAGGCCGGTCAGCGACCAGAGAATGCGGTTATAGAGGAAGACGCCGGGCGAGTAGCCGCTGAAATCCAACGGCAGGAGAAGGGTGTTCTTTTCGACGACGGTCCAGTACTTGGTGATGTTATCGATGAGTATGAAGCCGATGGGGTCCAGTATGCCGCTCCAGAAATGTTCGAGCGAGCGCGTCGCGAAGAAGATGGTGATGAAGATGATGTACACCATGAAGAGCGCCACGCCTTGCAGGTAGACGACGAAGAGTTTGCGGGTGAGGGCGGCGACAGTGAAGAACAGCGAGCCGAGCACAAAGATCTGAACGACTACGATGGAGAGGAACGGTTGGAGCAGCCACCAAAAGTGATTGTGCGCGATGCGGGTTTGATCTGCCCAAGGGGCGAGCGAGCCCAGGAAAGTGCCGAAGATGAGGCCGGAAAAGGCGAACACGGTTGTGACAAAAGACCCGGCCCAACGTCCACCGAGATAGGCAAATTTGGAGACTGGCTTGGTGAAGAGGATCTGCACGGTGTCGCGCTGGAAATCACGGAGGATGGACGTGCCGAAGATGGCGGCGATGATGATGATACCGAAGAGGCACGCGCCGACATCGTTATAGGCGTTCGCGTAAGGACCGTTGAGCAGCACTTTGCCATTGGCGTTGCCGACGGGACCAAAGCTTTCGGACGCCACATCCAGGAACGAAAACGCCAGCCAGATTAGAAAGTAAACGTAAGTGGAGATGCTCTTGGCGCGAAAACGTAACTCAAAGGTGAAGAATTCCCAAAACATAGTGAGCTCCTCCGGGTGCTAGTTATTCGAATGACGGGAGAGATGGAGGAAGTACACATCCTCAAGTCCGGCGGCGACGGGGCGGAAACCTGCGGCAGGGGATTCCGGAGCGAAGACGCGGATCTCATGCTGCCCCGCGGCGAGATGAGTGCTGATGACGTTCAACTCCGATTCCAGGGCGCGGAGCTCATCGTCGGAAGCGACGACTCGCGACCAGATCCTGCCTTCCAGCTCGGCCAGAGCTTCGGCGGGCACACCTTCGAGAAGAACTTCGCCGGATGCAATGATGGCCATGCGGGAGCAGAGTTCGCGAACGTCGTCGACGATGTGGGTGGAGAGGATCACTGTGACGTCGCGGCCGATCGAGGCGAGCAGGTTGAGAAAGCGATTGCGCTCGGCGGGATCGAGTCCGGCGGTTGGCTCATCGACGATGATGAGGCGGGGATTAGCGAGGAGCGCCTGGGCGATTCCGAAGCGCTGCTTCATGCCGCCGGAATAGGTGGAGAGAGATTTTTTGCGAACGTCCCAAAGGTTGGTCTGCTGCAGGAGGGCGTCGACCATGTCTTTGCGTTCGCCCGCGGCAGTGACACCCTTGAGCACGGCGAGATGGTTCAGCATATCGAGCGCGGAGAGCTTGGGATAGACTCCGAATTCCTGGGGCAGGTAGCCGAGCATTTGACGGACTTCGTCTTTGCGCGCGAGGACGTCAATGCCGTTGAGGTCGATGGAGCCGGAGTCGGGGTCCTGCAGAGTCGCGATGGTGCGCATGAGGGAACTTTTGCCTGCCCCGTTCGGTCCGAGCAAGCCGAACATGTTGTTGCCGATGGTGAGCGAGACGTTCTTGAGCGCACGGACCCCGTTGGGGTAGGTCTTAGAGAGATTGCTAATAGTGAGCGGCATTGTTAGCGCGGATTCTATCACGTGTGAACGGAGGCGGTATTGTAACGAGTATGAAGACGATGATTCTGATTGGGATGGCTTGCTTGAGTTTGGGGGCGCAGCAGGATCGCCGGCCTGCGAATCCGGTTCCGAATCCTCAGGCGCCGGCGGGGTCTCCGGCGGCCGCGGCAACCGCGGCGGAGAAGGCGGGCGGCGACAAAGAGGCTCCGCTGCCGGCGGACGCTCATGTGACGCAGACGATGGTGCTGGAGGGGAGAACGCTTCAGTACACGGTGACGGTGGGGACGCTGCCCGTGCGCGATCAGACGGGCAAGAAAACGGCGGACGTGGTTTACACGTCCTACACGATGGAGGGCGCCGACCGGCCGGTGACGTTCGCTTTGAATGGCGGTCCGGGGGCGGCGAGCGTGTTTCTGAACTTCGGCGCGCTCGGCCCGAAGCACGTGGAGTTCGGCGAGCAGGGCGATTCTCCGAGCGATCCGGCTAAGCTGACGGACAATCCGGGAACGTGGCTGGACTTCACGGACCTGGTGTTCATCGACCCGGTGGGAACGGGGTATAGCCGCAGCGCGGTGACGCCGGAAGAAACGCGGAAGCAGTTCTACTCGCCTGACGCGGACATCCATTACCTGTCGCGCATCATTTTCGACTGGCTGGTGAAGAACGGCCGGATGCAATCGCGGAAGTATCTGGTGGGCGAGAGTTACGGCGGGTATCGGGGACCGCGGATCACTTACTATCTACAAACACAGATCGGGGTGGCGATGAACGGCGTGGTCTTAGTTTCGCCGTACTTGAACCCATCGATCAATGAGGGGGGCGAACTTTCGCCGATTCCCTGGATGGTGTCGCTGCCTTCGATCACGGCGGCGCACCTGGAGCGCGAGAAGAAACTGACTCCCGAAGCAATGGCTCAGGTGATCGCGTATACGCGCGGCGAGTATGCCACGGATTTATTGAAGGGGCGCAGCGATCCGACGGCGTTATCGCGGCTGGTCAAGAAGGTTACGGAGATGACCGGGCTGGAGGAAGAGTACGTGCGGCGCAGCGGCGCCCGATTGGAGATCGGGGCATACTTGCGGGAAGTGTTTCGGGAGCGCGGGAGAATCGGGAGTATCTACGATTCCAATGTGACGGGCTTCGATCCGTATCCTTTCGCTTCGCAACAACAGGTGAACGACCCGATGCTGCAAAGCATCATTGCTCCGACGACGACGGCAATGGTGGATTTTGTAACTCGCGTGGCCGGCTGGAAGACGGATGCCAGATATAACACGTTAAGTTATGAGGTGAATGGACAGTGGGACCGGAGCGGGAACGCACTGAGGTCAGGAGCCGTGCCGGATTTGCGCGGCGCTGTGGCGACGGATCCGAAGCTGCGGGTGTTGATTGCCCATGGCTGGAACGATCTTTCGTGTCCGTTTATGGGCAGCGTTTTGACGGTGGACCAGATGCCGGTGATGGGGGACGCATCGCGCGTAACTGTACATGAGTATCCGGGGGGGCATATGTTCTATAGCCGCGGGGCGAGTCAGGCGGCGTTGCGGCGGGATGTTCGGGAGATGTTCGGGAAGCACTAGATTGGGATTATTGGGACGCAGATGAACGCAGATGGACGCGGATAAGAGCTTTTTATTATTGGCCGCCGATGAACGCCGATGAACGCCGATAAGAGTTTTTATTGGCTTTTTAGTACCCATGTGGTCATTGCTCTTTGGTTTTGGACTACTGTTGTTTTGATGGGGTCTTCCAGGGTTCCGTTTAGGGAGTGAGTGAGATCTAGTAAGTATTGTTCGTCTACTAAGTATCTTTCGCTTCCGTCGGGGAGTAAGTGGCGGCGGCCGTTTAGTTTTTGGATTTGCGTTTCGATTCCTATACTTGAGGCGAGGCGGGCGAAGAGGAGGCCTTTTGGCTTCAGGCGCTTCCAGATCGCGGTTAGCATTGCCTGGAAGTGGTCGTCCGACCTTGCGAAGTGGAGGACTGCGCTGGCTATTGCTATATCCGCTATGGCTTCCGGCAGGGTTGTCGATTCGATCGCCTCGGCTCGGAAGTTGGCCGGGGGCAGATTGGGTATCGATTGCGGGTGTTGGTCGATGGCGTAGACTTCGTATCCATTGCGCAGGAAATAGACGAGGTTGCGGCCTCCACCGCAACCTGCGTCGAAGATCGTCATTCCCGGGGGGATGCGGTTGCGCAGAAGTTGATCGAAGAGATAGATATCGATGTTGCCGAATTCCTGTTGAAGGTTCATTGCGGGTTGGCGATTCCGGTTACGGAGAGGATTCTTCCATCGGCCGCGAATTGAAACACGCTGGTGCCGGACACCGGGCCGGCGGACCACTCGGAGAGCACCGTACCCTGACAGTGCCGCACGTTGCCGGCGCGCGACAACACGATGCCGGGCATGAAGCGCTGGGCCGCCGCGATGTGCGCCGAGAGGTCATCGTAGCCTTGCAGAAGGCTGTACCGGTCGCGGAATTCGATCCGCGGGTGGGCGATGCGGGCGATTTCGGCGGCGCGCCGGGCGTCCTCTTTGATCTGCCAGGCGGCGTACCACGCGTCGACCGTATCCACGGCGGCGGCAAAATTTTCATTGGCGACGACGTTCGCGAAGACCGAAAGTTGGAAGCGCCACCCTTGCACATGGAGGTCGCGCGCGGACTCTTCGGCGAAGTGGTGGGTGAGGTGGAGGGCGGTGCCTTGGGCGTGCGGTTCCAGGCGGATGTGGACGCGCGAGCCTCCGGGAGGGATATGCTCGCCCGTGGCGTAGCCGTACGTGAAGACGATGGACCGTGGAGGATCGACCGACAGGACTTCACCGAGAATTTCGACCCCGGTGTGGCGGATGTGGACCTTGCCACCCGGAGTGGCGTCGATGGTGGAACCGGCGCCCCACCAGTTGGCAAAGCGGGCGCTATCGGTGAAGTAGCGGAAGACGGTTTCCGGCTCGGCCTGGATGACCACGGTGCGATCGAGATGGTACGGGTAGTTTTCCATTCATTTCCTCTTTGGGCCTCGCCGGGACTGTTCGAGTTCGGCGGCCAGTTTCAGTTTTCGCAGCGGCTCATTCCATTCCGCTTCGAGGAGTTTGGCGACGGGTCCGAGCGCCTTGCGGCGTGCTTTGTAGAAGCGGTGTCGATCTTCGGCGCGCGCTTCGATGAGGCCGGCATCGAGCAGGGTTTTGAGTTGGAGGGAGACTGCGCCGAAGGTGACTTCGGGCATGGCCTGGTGGATGGCGCCGGCGGAGAGTTCCCGGGTCCACACCAGCCGGAGGATCTCGCGGCGCCGGGGGGAAGCCAGGACTGCGAGAGTGGACGGCATGGAAATAGTTTAGTTGAAACTAAAATATAAAGCAAGAAAAAAGGCAGCCCCTTTTGGGAGCTGCCCTTTTCGTTTTACCTGTGCAACGGTTAGAACGTGATCTTGGCGCCCAACTGCATGCGGCGCGCCGCACGCCAACTGGTGACTTCACCGAACGTAGTGCTGGTGTTGTTGGTGGAGAGACCGCTGGGGTTGACCCAGTTCAGGACGTTCAGAGCCTCGGCGCGGAGCTGGAAGTTGTAACGGCCTTCATGCCCCATGCGGAAGTTCTTCATGGCGGAGGCGTCCCAGTTGAAGTAACCGGGGCCGTGGACGGTGTAGCGGCCGGCGTTGCCGGGGCGAATGGTTCCCTGCGGCACAGGCTGGAAGCAGGAGGCATTGAACCACAGTGGACCACCGCTTACGGCGACGCCGCGGAAGCCTTGCGGCGCATTGGCGTTCGGATCGCAAACCATATCCGGGCGGGCGCTGGCGGCACTGCTGCCGAGAATGCCCAAGCCGGCGGGATCCACACCCGAGGTCGTAACTGTGGAAGGCAACCCGGTTTGGAAGGTGGTGATACCGGTGACCTCCCAGCCGCCGAGAATGGCGCGCTCGACACCGTGCGAACGGCCGAAGAACGGCAAGGTGTAGACGTAGTTGAGGGTCAGCACCTGCGTGCGGTTGAAGCTGGCCGGACCGTATTCGCCCTCATGCCAGTTGTAGGCGTTCTGCGGAGCGTTGGAGCGGTCGGAGCTGTTGTCGGTCAACACCTTGCTCCAGGTGTAGGCGGCGTTGAACAATCCGGCGGCGCCGAAGTTCTTGCGAACCGTGGCCTGCAGCGAGTGGTAGTTCGAATCGAACGCAGATTCCACTGTGTTGATGGTGTTGAAGCCGTAGAACGGACGGACGGCGTTAATGCGCGGCGTGTCCGTGGAAGTGAAAACAGTCAGACCGTTGGCCTGGTGCAAACCGGCGGCATAAGCGACGCCCGGCATGGCTTCGTTGATATCGACGATGCCGAGCAGGTGCGTGCCTTTGGAACCGTAATATCCGACGTCGAGAAGAATGGCCTTCGGCAGCCGGCGCTGGATATCAAAACTCCACTGCTGCGTATACGGGACATTGGCCGGAAGCTGGGTGCCGTGAAGGGCCAGCGGCGCGGCGGAAACGTTCTGGGTGGCCGACCCGATGCTGCTGAAACTGCCGTTGCTCAAGTTGATGCTCTGCACATACGGCGGATCCGCAAACGTGTTCTGCTCATAGGTGCCGAACAGAGTGGAATCGTAATAGATGCCCCAGCCTGTGCGAATCGCGGTCTTGCCATCGCCCGTCGGGTCCCAGGCGAGGCCGATGCGCGGCGCGAAGTTGGTGTACTTGTTGGGCGCAATGTGATCGCCGAACGGAGAGCTCTTGCCGCCCACGATGATACCGTTCAGGCTGCAGTTATTGCAGGTGCCGGCGACGATATTGCCGTTCGTGCTATCGATCACCGGAGCGGAGGAACGGGAGTAGAGAGCCGGATCGAAGTTATCGAGCAGGTTGCCGGTGTCCGTAGGCTGACCGAAGAAGCTCCAGCGCACACCGTAGTAGAGAGTGAGGCGGGAGGTCACGCGGAAATCGTCCTGCGCGTAGGCTTCGTGCTGCCACGCCCACAGGTTCGGCGTAATGTCGGTGGACGGCATCGTGAACGAGGCGACGTTGCCGAGCAGGAAATTAGCCCAGGACTGAGAGAAGTTATTGGTCCCGGTCTGCACGCCGGCGTTGCTGAACGTGAAGACGCCCTGCTGTCCGGCCGCATTTTCCGTCTTGTTGTATTTATTGATGCTGATGCCGGCCTTGAGGGTATGGCGTCCCATTACCTTGGTGAAATTGTCGAACCATGTATAGTTGCGGTTGTACTCGTTATACGGTCCGTAGCCGCCCAGAGTGGAACCCGATGTGAAGGCCAGAGTCGGCACCACGCCTTGCGTGTTGGCAAACGGTTCGGGAACGTTGATGTCCGGATTGTTGCTCTTGTTGGCCAGCCCGGTTGGCGTGGAGTTGATCGCGCTTTTGGAGAAGTTGAAACCCGCATCGTTCACAAGCGTCGCGCTAATCGTGTTCTGGAAGTGAATGCTGAAGCTGCGGCCGGGCGAGTTCGTGCTCGTTGTGGTGACGTTTGGAATCGCGAGTCCTTGGAAAAGACCGCCGGGTTCCACGGTCGGAATATCGTCGATCTCAAAGCGTCCCCAGATGAGGAACTTGTCACTCACATAGTGATCGATTCGGCCGATTTCCTGACGGCTGTTATACAGATTCCTCTGCGGGAAAAATCCTGCGGAGGTGGCTGCTAGCGAGTTCACGGACGAGAGCGGCAGCTTGCCGTAGATGTCCTTTATGTACTGCGCGGAGATGGGGTTGATCAGATTTTGCGGAATGGTAGTGGTGATTTCACCGCCGGTCGGGCAGCCGCCGCTGGCAACCGTGATACAAACCGGCTGCGGTAACTGACCCGTCAACATCGCCTGCGTGGGCAGCACGGGGTTGAACGTGGTGTAGGTGATGATCTTGCGCCATTCCTGGGAGAAGAAGAAGAAATCTTTGTTCTTGTCCTTATTGAAATGATTCGGAATGTAGATCGGGCCGCTGAAAGTGTAGCCGAAATCGTTCCAACGCAATGGCGGAATCTTCGATTTGCAATCGGAGAAATTGGCCGTGGTGCAAGGAGTGGACGGTGAGGCAGTGTCCACGTTGTTCACCTTGTTGGCGTTGTTGGAGTAAAGATTGGCGTTCAGTTTGTCGTTGCGGAAGAACTCGTAGGCGGTGCCGTGGAAACTGGTGGCGCCGCTCTTGGTGACGACGTTGATCTGGGCGCCGCCGGCGCGGCCGCTGTCCGCGGTGTAGAGGCTGCGTTCCACCTTGAACTGCGCAATCGCATCGACGCTCGGGAACGTCATCAGCGTCAGGTTGCTGCCGCGGTCCACGTTGTCGGTGCCATCCACCGTCCAATTGTTGGCGGAGCTGCGATTGCCGCCGATAGAGTAAGGAAGCACGGCGGCAGTTCCAGCGGGCGACGAGTTGCCGATATAGAGATCGTCCGTAGTGCTCGCCGAGACGCCGGGCATCAGCGATACGAGTTGTTCGTAGTTACGCGTGCCGAGCGGAAGTTCGCGCACCTGGCGGCCCTCAACGGTGCCGGTGGCGGCGATGGTGCCAAGTTCCACCTGGACAGGGTCGGCCTTTACTTCAACGCTCTCGGTGGCGGCGCCGACCTGCAGCGTGAAGTTGATCTTCAGATCGTCATTGACGTTGAGGACGATATCCGGCCGGTTTTCGGCCTTGAACCCCGGAGCTTCGACTTTGATCGTGTAATTTCCGATCGGAAGGAACGTCGCCGAGTATGTGCCGCTCGCGTCCGTGGTGATGACTTTCAGATCGCGATTCTGGTCGTTGTTATGAACAGTGACCTTGGCGCTCGGCACAGCCGCGCCGGAGGGGTCGAGAATGGAGCCACTGATCGTGGCTGTAATGTCTTGCGCGGCGAGAGCGGCCGCGATCGCGCAGCAGAGCGCGAGCGTCTTCGTGATTGTCGAAAATCCGAACAAGCGAGAACCTCCTTGCATTTTTCCAAGATTATGTCATCCTATCCTTAATATGTCAATAGCAGGTCCGCTCGACAAAGATCTGCCGGTTCCGCTCTACCACCAACTGCAAGAGGTGTTGAAGGCGGAGATCGAAACCGGGGCGTATCAGGCGGAAGAGCAGCTACCGAATGAGACGAAGCTGGCGGAGCGTTTCGGGGTCAGTAAGATCACGGTCAGGCAGGCGCTGCACGGGCTGTCGGAGATGGGGTACATCCGGCGCGAGCACGGCCGGGGCACGTTTGTGGCGCGGCGAAAGTTCAACGAAGGTCCGCGCGAACTGACGAGTTTCACGGAAGAAATGCGGCGGCATTCGGTGACGGCCGGGGCGCAGATTGTTGCGCAGAGCGAGGAAGACGCTTCGCCGCAGGTGGCTCATGCTTTGCAACTGGGCGCGGGCGCGCGGGTGTATGTGCTGAAGCGGATCCGGCTGGCGGATGGCGAACCGGTCAGCGTACAGACGGCGCACATTCCCGCCGAGTTCGTGCCGGGGATGCAACTGGAACCGAGCGCTTCGCTGTACGACGTCTTGCAGCGGCAATATCATCTCTTCGCGGCGAGAGCCAAGGAGAGGTACTTCGCCGCCCTGGCCGATGCGGACGCCTCGGAAGTGTTGCAGATCGCCGTCGGGTCCCCGGTCTTCGCGGTGGAACGGATCACGCTGCTGCCGAATGACAAACCCTTCGAGTTTGTACAGAGCATCGTGCGCGGAGACAGGTACTCGATTGTGCTGGACCTGGTAAAACACGGCGCTGAAAAGCGAGTCCTGGCGCTGAGTTAAGCCCACGGCAGGAAGGATTCCCGTCGTCACGCCGGACGAAGAAATGTTTCGGTCACGATGGCCTGCGCTTCTTCTTGGATTCTCTTCAGGTGTTCCGGGCCTGCAAAGGATTCGGCGTAGATTTTGTAGACGTTCTCGGTTCCCGACGGCCGCGCGGCGAACCAGCCCCTTTTCGTGGCAACCTTCAGGCCTCCGAGCGGGGCATCGTTAGCGGGCGCTTTGGTTTGCTTGCTTTCGATCGGGTCGCCGGCCAGTTCTTTGGCTTGCACCTGCTCGGGCGAGAGCTTTGCGAGGATCGCTTTTTGCTCCGGTGAAGCGGGCGCGTCGATTCTTTCGTAGACGGGGGCTCCGTAGCGGGCGGTGAGTTCCGCGTAGAGTTGTGCGGGATCCTTGCCGGTGCATGCCAGGATTTCCGCCGAGAGGAGCGCGAGGATGATGCCATCTTTATCGGTGCTCCACGCCCTTCCGTTGCTGCGCAGGAAACTCGCTCCCGCGCTTTCTTCTCCTCCGAAGCCGAGCGAGCCATCGAGCAACCCATCGACGAACCACTTGAAGCCGACGGGCACCTCATAGAGTCGCCGGTGGAGTCCGGCGGCAACGCTGTCGATGATGGAACTCGACACCATCGTCTTGCCGACTCCAGCGCCGGCACTCCAGCCGGAGCGATTGGCGAAGAGGTACGAAATCGCGGCGGCCAGATAGTGATTCGGGTTGAGCAGTCCGGCGCTGCGTGTGACGATGCCGTGACGGTCATGATCGGTATCGCAGGCGAAGGCGATATCGAACTTGTCCTTGAGAGCGATGAGACCGGCCATGGCGTATGGCGACGAGCAATCCATGCGGATTTTGCCGTCCCAATCGAGCGTCATGAAGCGGAACGTGGGGTCGACTTCGGCGTGCTGAATGGTGAAGTTCAGTTTGTAGCGCTCGGCGATGCGCGGCCAGTAGGCGACTCCGGCTCCGCCGAGCGGGTCGGCTGCGATGTTCAGGCGGGCGTCGCGGATGGCGTCGAGATCGAGCACGGCGCAGAGGTCGTTGACATACGCGGTGACGTAATCGTGCCGCTTCGTGGTGGCGGCAGCGAGAGCGCGGGAGTATGGGAGGCGCCGAACAGCGGCGAGGTTCGCGAGGATGATCGCATTGGCGCGATCCTCAATCCACTTGGTAGCGGAGGTATCGGCGGGGCCTCCGTTGGGCGGGTTGTATTTGAAGCCGCCGTCTTCCGGAGGGTTGTGCGACGGCGTGATCACAATTCCGTCGGCGAGGCCACTGGCGCGATCGCGATTGTAGGTGAGGATGGCGTGGGAGAGCGCCGGGGTGGGAGTGTAGGCAAGGTCGCAATCGACCATGGCCACGACGCCGTTGGCGGCGAGAACTTCGAGCGCCGTTGCAGAGGCGGGTTCGGAGAGGGCATGCGTGTCCTGCGCGAGAAAGAGCGGTCCGGTGACTCCGTTTTGTGCGCGGAATTCGCAGATCGCCTGCGAAATCGCGAGGATGTGCGTTTCGTTGAAGGAGCCGTTGAGGGAGGTTCCGCGATGGCCGGAAGTTCCGAACGCGACGCGCTGGGCGGTGTCGGAAAGATCCGGTTTTTCGAGGTAATACGCCGAAATCAGGCGGGGCACGTTCACCAGTACGTCGGCAGGCGCAGGTTGGCCGGCGAGGGCGTGGGGCATCGTCCTTTAACTTACCAGACAGACGCGGGAATGAGGCGTATACTGTGTGTCCATGCGAACCATGATTCTGCTCGCGACGATGCTGCTGGGCGGGGCCGCGGCGTGGTGTCAGACTGCCGCGCAGTTGCCGAAGGATCAGCAGGCATATGAACAGTTCCGTGCGTGGATGACGCGTTTGCCTCCGGACGAGCAAAAAGCGCCGAACCTGAAGGAGAGGTACGAGACGTACCTGAAATCGAGGGGCGTTTCCGAGGCGGAGATCGCGGCGCAGATCAAGATGATCGAGGACCGTGGGAGCGCGATGGAAGTGGCGCTCTGGAACCGGATTCTTACGGCTGAGAATCCGAGTTTCAACGTCAACCCGAACGCATTTCTCGTGGAGATGGCGAAAGGGCGTAAGCCGGGCACAGCGCTCGACGTCGGGATGGGTCAGGGACGGAACGCAATCTGGCTGGCGCAGCAGGGTTGGACGGTGACGGGGTTCGATCCGGCGGAGCAGGCGGTAGCGCTCGCCAAGCAAACGGCGCAAAAGCTCGGGGTGCGGCTGACCACACAGATTGCCAGGGAAGAAGATTACGATTTCGGCGACCGGAAGTGGGACCTGATTCTGTTGAGCTACGTCGGCGTGCGAGGTGTGGAGCAGAAGCTGCAGCGCGCGCTGAAACCAGGCGGCGTGGTGGTGGTGGAGGCGTTCCATCGCGATGCGACGAAAGGACGGTCCATCGGCCCGGCAGTGGTGTTCGACACCGGCGAACTGGTGACCAGTTTTCCGGAGCTGCGCGTAGTGCGGTATGAAGAGCCCATGACAGAGGCGGATTTCGGAAAACAGTTGATGCGGGTGGTGCGTTATTGTGGGGAACGGCCTCAATAGCGAATGCAACCCTTACGGCGATTCGTTGGACAGACGGTTTTGGTGACGGGCGCGGGACACGGCATCGGACGTGCAGTGGCGGAGCGGTTCGCGGCGGAAGGCGCGCGGGTGGCGGTGAACGATCTTCACACCGAACGCGCGGAAGAAGTTGCGGCGGCGATCGGCGAATGCGCGATTGCGGCGCCCGCGGATGTTTCGAGCAAAGCCGCGGTGGAGGCGATGTTCGACGATGTGCTCGCACGGTTCGGGCATTTGGATGTGCTGGTGAACAACGCGGGCGATATCCACGCGGCGCGGCATTTTCTGGAATCGGACGAGGCCTGGTGGGACCACGTGGTGGGCGTCAACCTGAAGGGATCTTTCCTGTGTGCGCACCGGGCGGCGCGGCATATGGCGGCGCGGCGGGCGGGCGTCATCATCAATATGTCGAGCGGCGGAGCGATGCGGGCGCATCGCGGGAATGTGGCCTATGACGCCTCGAAAGGCGGCGTCGAGGCAATGACGCGCGCGCTGGCTTTGGATCTGGCGCCGTACGGGATTCGCGTAAACGCGGTGGTTCCGGGGTTGATTCGAACTTACGATATCGACGATGCGGCGGCGGCGGAACGCGGAATGGTGGTGCCGATGGCGCGGCTGGGCGATCCGGAAGATATCGCGGGTCCGACGGTGTTTCTCGCGACGGACGATGCACGGTATATGACCGGAGCTTGTTTGACGGTCGATGGCGGCGTGCTCGTGCAGCAGCGGTCGCCGCAGGTGGAAACGTTTCCGGTGGGACGGTTTCCGGACCCTCGCCGGTAAAATTTGCGACCGGGCCGGAGCCCGGTAGTTACTTCAATGCCTCTTCCAGCGCTTGCAGGATTAGATTCACGTTTTCCGGTGTGGAGCCGTAGCCCATGGTTCCGATGCGGAAGACTTGCCCAGCCAGCGGGCCGAAGCCCCCGGCGATCTCCATGTTGTACTTCTCCAGCAGGAACTTGCGGACTTTGGCGTCATCCACTCCCTGTGGAATGCGCGGGGTGTTGAGCGTCCAGAGGCGATCCGCGGGATTGGCGACGAGCATCGTCAGGCCCATCGCTTCGATGCCTTTGACAAATGCCTCGTGATTGCGGCGGTGACGCTCCCAGCGATTCTCCAGCCCTTCCTCCGCCACGATGGCGAGACCTTCGCGGAGTGCGTAGAACAGAGTCGCGGACGCGGTGTGGTGATACTTGTGCCCCGTGTAAAAGCTGTCGAGCAGTTGCAGATCCAGATACCAACTTTGCACCGGCGTCTTGCGGGCTTTCAGCCGGTCGAGCGCCCGTGGAGAGACGGTGATGGGCGCCAGTCCGGGCGGGCAGCCGAGGCCTTTCTGCGTGCAACTGTAGGCGATGTCGATGCCGTTTTCATCCACCAGCACCGGCATGCCGCCGAGGGAAGTGACGCAATCGGCGATGGTCAGCGCATCCACTTCATGCGCGGCTTCGCAGATCGGCTTGGCCTGATTGAACATGCCGGTGGAGGTTTCGGCCTGCACGAAGGCAACAACGTTGGGGCGCTCGCGGCGGATAAAGTCGCGGACCTCCTGGTGATCGAACGGCTGACCCCATGGCTTGGCGAGGCGGACGACGGTAGACCCCTGACGGGCGGCCATCTCGCCGAGACGGTCGCCGAAGAAGCCGTTCGTCACGAGCGCGAACTTGTGGCCGGGCTCGGCGAAATTGGCGACCGCGGCTTCCATCCCGGAACTGCCGGTGCCGGATACCGCCATGTTGAACGTGTTCCTGGTCGAGAACACATGGCCGAGCAGCGTGCGGACCTCATCGGCAACCTGGAAAAAGAACGGGTCCAGATGGCCGACCACGTTCTGGCCCATTGCCCGATACACGCGCGGAGCTACCATGCTGGGGCCGGGGCCGAAGAGGAGGCGCTGAGGCGCCTCAAGAGGAGGGAATTGCTGCGGCATAGAAACGTTAGTGTAACCCGTGGCGGAACACAAAAAGTACGCGATAATTCCGCAAGTACTTATTGAGGATTGCATGCAGGCAGCGCCGCGAAAAGGCTTGGACGATGTGGAGGAGATCTTTGCCGGGGCCGTCGAACTGCGCCCGCAGGATCGCGAAGCATTTTTGGATGCGGCTTGCGCCCGAAATCCGCTGGCGCGGCAGGAAGTGGAATCGCTGCTCGCGTTCGACGATGAAAGCGGGTTGCACATTTCGGGAGTGCTGGCGCGCACGGCGGCATCGCTGGTCGAAGAGCCTTCGATGGTTGGGCGGCGTTTCGGTCCCTATCTGGCGGAATCGCTGGTGGGAGCGGGCGGCATGGGGCTGGTGTACGGCGGCGTGCGCGCGGACGATGAATTTCAGAAGCGCGTCGCCATTAAAGTGGTCAAGCGCGGCATGGATACCGCGGCCGTACTAGAGCGGTTTCGGGACGAGCGGCAGATTCTGGCGAGTTTAGACCATCCGTACATCGCCAAGCTGCTGGACGGCGGCACCACTGAGGAAGGCGTGCCGTACTTCGTCATGGAATTCATCGAAGGCAAACCGATCGACGAATACTGCGAGAGCCGCGGGCTGGGTGTGCGCGAGCGATGCGAGTTGTTGCGGCGCGTGTGCGCAGCGGTTTCCTTCGCGCACAAGAACCTGGTGATCCACCGCGATTTGAAGCCGAACAATGTTCTGGTGACGAGCGACGGGACGCCGCGCCTCCTGGACTTCGGGATTGCGAAACTGCTGCGAAGCGAGCCGGTGGAATCCACGGCCACGCGCATCGGTGGCAGCATGGCGCTGACGCCGGACTACGCGAGTCCGGAACAGGTTTGCGGCGGAGCCATTACGATGGCGACGGATGTATACGCTCTGGGCGCGGTGCTGTACAAGGTGCTCACGGGCGTGAAGCCGCACGGATTGACGGGGCATACGCGCGCTGAAGTGGAAGATGCGGTGTGCCACCGCGAGCCGCTACGGCCCTCGCTGGCGGCGCCCGAAAACCTCCGGCGGGTTTTATCCGGCGATCTGGATAACATCGCGATGATGGCGCTGCGGAAGGATGCGGGGCGGCGGTATCAATATGTGGAGCAACTCAGCGAAGATCTCCGGCGCTACCTGAGCGGGCTGCCGGTATCGGCGCGCGAAGACACCGTGTGGTATCGCGCGGTGAAGTTTCTGCAGCGGCACCGGGTGGGTGTCGCGGCGTGTTCGCTCACACTGGCGGGACTTCTGGCGGGAGGCGTGGCGGCGGCGTGGGAGGCCCGGCAGGCAAACCAGGCGCGCAAATTGGCGGAGGCGCGACTGGAGGCCATCGCCGAACTGGCGAACACGGTCCTCTTCGACGTGCACGACAGGCTGGAGCGGCTGCCCGGCGCCACGGAGACGCGCAAGCAGCTTGTGGGATCGACGCTCACGTATCTGGACCGGCTGGCGAATACGACGGGCGCGGACCCGAACATTCTGGGGGCGCTTCACGACGCGTATATGAGGATGGGCGATGTGCAGGGCTTGCCGGCGCATCCCAACTTGGGGAATCTCAGCGGAGCGGAAGCGAGCTACCGGAAAGCCGCCGCGCTGCTGGATCGCGACATCGCGCTGCATCCGGGGAGGACGCCGCTGCTGGCGCGAAAAGCGGAAGTGCATCGCAATATAGGGCTGATCGTCAAGGATACGGGACGGCCGGCTGAGGCGGCGCAACATTTCCAGATCTCGCTGGACGCAGCAGCGGCGGCAATCAAGCGGGACGCGGGGAACAAGGCTGCGCGCACACAGGCGGCGTTGACGAATCTGGAAATGGCGGATTTGAAGCGCGATGCACCTGACGAAGCGCTGGTGTACGCGCGGCGCGGCGCCGATATCGCCGAGCAGCTTGCCGCGCAATATCCGCAGGAAGCGGACGCGGTGGAGCGCGTATCCGACACGTATAGCGAGATCGGGCAGATTCTGCATCGCGCCAACAGGCTTAATGAAGCGCTGGAGTCGTTTAAAAAGGCGGCGGCGATTCGCGCGGACCTGATCGCGCGGCACCCCTACGATGCACTGCTGCAGCGCGAGTTGATGATGGCGTACGGACACATTTCGGACGTGCTGGGAACGCCTTTCGGCAGTAATCTGGGCCGCCACGAGGAGGCATTCGCGTACCTGGAAAAGGCAGGCGCGATCGCGACCGAAATGGCCAAGGCGGACCCGAGCAATCATCTGGCGGCGAGCGACCTCGCGACTGTGTTGATGCGCGAGGGCCTGGTGCTTGAAGATGCCAAAGACGCGCGGCGGAGTCTGGAGTTGTTGCGGCGCGCGGCTGCCATGAAGGAAGAGATGCAGCTTGCCAGCCCCACGAATCGCCGGAACCGTTCGGATTTGGGGCTGATCTACGAGTACGAAGGGGCGCGGTTGGCGCAACTGGGAGAGAATCAGGCGGCGCTGGACCAGCTGAAGAAGGCAGCCGATATCACGCACACATTGCTCGCGGGCGGCGACACGGGGTCGTATTTCGGCAATCTCTCGGTGCGCCGGCGCATCGCGCTGGTGAAAGCGGTCCAGCACGATTGGGGCGGCGCGGTGCAGGACGCGGAAGAGACGATCGCCGATGCGGACCGGTGGGCCGCGGAGCGGAAGGATATTCCGCGGCTGCAGCAGTATCGCGCACTCTCGCGATTCTGGATGGCCGAAGTGTACGAGAAGTTCTCCGCGTGGAGAGCCGCGGCCGGAATGTACGAAGCGAGCCTCGAGCGGTGGCGCGACCTTGCCGCGGGTCAGCGTCCGGGGAATGCAGACACGGAAGTGGTGCGCACGGAGAAGGCTTTGGGGCGGGTAAGGGAGTTGATGAAGAGAAGCCGGGCGCGCTAGGCGCGCCTGGTACCGGGCTGGAGGCCGGCACCTACTTCGCGACGGAGCCAGGCTTGGGCGATTCGGAGTTGATTGCGGACGCTGTTTACCGGGAGGCCGAGGAGGTCGGCTGTCTCTTCCGCGGTGAGGCCTGCGAAGAAGCGCAATTCGATGAGGCGGAGCTTTTCGGGATCGTGGCACTCCAGCGCCTGCAGCGCATCGTCCACTGCCAGCATCTCATCGGGACGATCGTCCGGCGAATCCCGCGCTTCATCCAAGGGCACTTTGCAGACTTCCCCGCCCCGTTTGGCAGTCATGCGGGAACGCGCGTGATCCACCAGAATCTGGCGCATGATGCGGGAGGCGATGCCGTAGAAATGCGCGCGGCCGGCGTATCCGGGCTGCTGCCGGCCAACCAGCCGGAGATACACCTCGTTGACGAGCGCCGTGGCCTGCAGTGTATGTCCGGGAGCTTCGCGCTTGAGGTACGTAGCGGCCATGCGATGCAGTTCCGCGTACACCAGCGGAACTAACCGGTCCAGCGCATCGGGATCTCCGGCGGCAATTTGGGAGAGCAGGAGAGTTACCTGGGCCTGATCGGACACGAGAGCTATTTTTTGCCTTTCGCGCGCTTGTACTCTTCGCGGATTTGCTGAAGCTGGCGCGCGTGCCCTTCCGCGTGCTCCGCGTACCCTTCCAGCATCGCGCGCAACGTGATCGCGCCGCGCTCGCTGTGGCTGCCGCTGCGCGCCCACGCGGTTTCGGGAAGCTCTTTGAGCAGTTCGTAATTCTCCGCCCGGACGCGGCGGAAGCTTTCGAGCGACTGTTTGGGTTTACGGCGCGCGTAGTCGAGATTTGCCGTCCACTTCTCCTGATCGAAAGCGATCAGGGTCGGGTTGTCTTCCGCGATTACCTGGCGGAAACGGTGCGCGCCGACGAGTTCGGCATCGGCGACATGCGCCACAATCTGGCGGATGCTCCACTTGCCGGGGGCCGGGACGAAGTCCTCTTCTTCGCCGAAGACGCCGGTGAGGACGAGGGCAAGCAGTTCGGGACCACGGCGGTAGCGTTCTAACAGTGCGTTGATTTCGGACATTGGCAGCTCAGTAATAATCGGCGCAGCTCATGTAGTAGCCGCATTTTTCGCAAAACAGCTTGCACTTGCGGGAGGCAAGGCGCGTGGAGCAGACGGGACAGTAGAGCATGGGCTCATCTTCCTCGCGCGGCGGCTCATCGGCCCGCGGCTGCTGTTTTTGCGGCTCCCCCACGAATGCTGAGATTATACAATGGGCCAAGCATGAAACTTTGGTTGGCAGTGTGGCTCATGGCGGCGATTCCTTCCGCTGGAATGGCGCAACGCGCGGGCGGACGCCCTGTGAAGCTGGTGGCGAGAGGCACGCGCGGAGCGGTAGGCGGCGGCACGGAATATTCCACGGAAGCCGGAATGCGCATGTTCACGACCGGCGGCAACGCAGTGGACGCGGGCATCGCGACGATGCTGGCGGGAAGCGTCGTGGAGTTTTCGCACTTTGGCGTGGGAGGCGAGGCGCCGATTCTGATCCGCACGAAAGAAGGGAAGGTTTTCGCGATCGCGGGAGTCGGCACCATGCCGAAGCTCGCGACGGCCGACTTCTTCCGCAATCACAAACTGCAGCCCGATGAGATTGTCGATCCGCCCGAGGGGCACGGCCTGAAAGATTGGGTTCCGGTGGCCGGAATTCTCTCGGCCATTGTTCCGGGAATGGTGGAAGCGGCGCTGGTGACGCTGCGCGATTTCGGCACCAAGAGCTTCAGCGAGGCAGTTGAGCCGGCCATTGAACTGGCGGACGGCTTTCCGATCGACGAATTCCGCGTCAGCGCCATCGGCGCCAGCGTCAAGTACCTGATGGCGTGGCCGGACGCGGCGAAGGTATTTCTGCCGAACGGGCGAGTGCCGCGAGTGGGCGAGATCTTCCGCCAGCCGGACCTGGCGCGGACGCTGCGCGCCATGGCCGCTATCGAAAAGGCGAAGCTGGCACAGGGCGGCACGCGCACGCAGGCGATCGATGCCGTTCGCGATTACTTCTATCGCGGCGAGATCGCGCGGAAGATCGGCGATTATTCGGAAAAGCACGGCGGTCTCTTGCGGTACGACGACATGGCGGCGTTTCACCTGGAGCCCGAGCAAGCGGTTTCCACCACGTTCCATGGGTACACCGTGTACAAGCCCGGCTTCTGGAGTCAGGGCCCGGCGATGATTGAAGCACTGAATATTCTGGAGGGCTTCAATCTGCAGGAACTGCACTACAATTCGGCGGAGTATCTACACACGATGGTGGAGGCGCTGAAGCTTGCGTACGCCGATCGCGACACGTATTACGGCGATCCGAAGTTCGTAAAGATTCCCGCTGAGCGTCTGCTTTCGAAAGAGTACGGGGCGGAGCGGCGCAAGCAGATTGGTCCGGAAGCTTCCATGGAGTTCCGGCCGGGCAATGTGGAACCGAATCCGCCGAAGCATCCGTGGTATGTGCCCACGGCGCGCTACGATATTCCGCCGGCGCTGCTGGCGAAGGATACGACTTGCGTTGACGCCATCGATAAAGACGGCGTGGCGATTTCGATTACGCCATCGGGCGCGTGGCTTCCGGCCGTGGTGGCGGGCGATACGGGCATCCTGCTCACCGAGCGCGCGCAGAGTTTTCTGCTGATTCCCGGGCATCCGAACGAGCTCGCCGGAGGCAAGCGCCCGCGCGTGACGCTGAGTCCGACCCTGGTGGTGGGTCCGGATAAGAACGTGCTGGCGCTTTCGACGCCGGGCGGCGACAACCAGGACCAGGCGCTGCTGCAGGTGCTCTTCGATACGGTGGAGTTCCGCATGAACGCCGAATCCGCTGTGGAAGCGCCGCGGTTTCAGACGGAGCATCTGGTATCGAGCTTCGATAATCATGCGATGAGCCCCGGCAGCCTGCTGCTCGATGAGCGCCTGCCCGCGGACGTGATCGACGAACTGAAACGGCGCGGCCATAAGGTGCAAGTGAAGACGCGGTACGAGAGCGGGTCCGCGCCTGTGCTGATTCGTTTGTATCCGACGGGGCTGATCGAAGCGGGAGCAGACCCGTATTACTTCCGGTCGGCGCTGGCGTGGTAGGCGGGCTCTTCGACGAACCCAGCACGTTCGATCGCGATGGGCTCGCGGCGAAACTGCGGTCGCTGGCGGCGCGCGGGATTTTTATCGGCGGGAGCTCGTGGAAGTACGAAGGGTGGCTCGGGCAGATTTACTCGCCGGATCGCTATCTGGCTCGCGGCAAGTTTTCGAAGCGCGTGTTTGAGCAGGAGTGCCTGCGCGAATACGCGATGACCTTTCCGGCGGTTTGCGGCGATTTCGCGTTTTACCAGTTCCCCACCGAAGAGTTCTGGAAGAAGCTGTTCGGGCAGACACCGCCGGGGTTTCAGTTCGCGTTCAAAGTGCCGGAACAGATCACGTGCAAGATGTTCCCCGTGCATGCGAGATACGGCGCGCAGGCAGGCCGCGAGAATGAGACGTTTCTGGATGCGCATGTGCTGCGGGAGATGTTCCTGCGTCCGCTGCTGCCGTATCGCGATAAGACGGGGGTGCTGATTTTCGAATTCGGCACCTTTTCGAAGAAGAGCTTTGAGGAGTTGCCGGCGTTCCTGGAGCGGTTGCATCCGTTTTTGACGGCGCTGCCGCGCGAATTCCGGTACGCCGTGGAGATTCGCAATCCGGAATTTCTGGAGCGCGATTATTTCGACTGCCTGCGCTCTCACGGCGTGGCTCATGTTTACAACGCGTGGTCGCGTATGCCGGAGCTGCGCTATCAGATCGGGATTGCGGATTCGGCGACCGCGGATTTTCAAGTGTGCCGTGCGCTGCTGCGTCGCGGAAGGCTGTATGAAGAGGCGGTGCAGCAGTTCGCGCCCTATCGCGAGGTGCAGGATCCGAATCCCGAGGCTCGCGACTCGATGCGGATTTTGATCGATCGCGCGAGGGAGAATAAGCAGTTTCTGTTTCTGTTCGTGAACAACCGTTTGGAGGGGAACGCGCCCGCCACGATACTTTCGGTTGTGGAGGATTAGGGGGCGCCCCATGGTGATAGAGGGCTTCACGCGCGACATTCCTTATTACATGGAACTGGCGGATTTCTTCATCGGGAAACCGGGACCGGGTTCCATCAGCGAAGCGTTTGTCAAAAATCTTCCGGTAATCGTGCAGCGGAATGCGTGGACGCTGGTCCACGAGCGGTATAACGCGCGATGGGTGGAAGAGCAGGGCGCCGGGATGGCCATCCGCAGCTTCGACGATACCTTCGCCGCGGTGCAGTGGCTGCTCGCGCCCGGCATATATTCCACGATGCGGGCTCGCGCGGAGGCCATTCGTAACAACGCGGTGTTTGAAATTCCCGACTTACTTGAGACGGTTCTGGCGGACAGCGGCCGCGAGCGATGCCCCGTGACTACGCGCGATCTCGCCTAAGTAGTGCGCGCTGGGCTTGATATGCCGGTCGCGCGTGAGTAAGCCGAATTTCGGACGGTAACCGAATATCCATTCGAAGTTATCCATCAGGGTCCAATGAATGTACCCGCGGATGTCCAATCCATCGGCAACACAGTTCGCCATGCCGGCGACCGCGCGGCGGATATACTCAATGCGCCGGGAATCGTCTTCGCTCGCGATCCCGTTTTCAGTGACGTATAGGGGCACGCTCACGCGGCCGGCGGCATAACGCAGGCATGTTTCCAAAGCTTCGGGCCAGAATTCGTACCCCATCTGAGTCAGTTCGACCCCTTCTTCCGGAGCGAGATCGCCGCTCTTGCCCACGCGGCAGCGAGTGTAGACCTGCACGCCGAGGAAGTCGCTCGCATTGGCGGCATCCATCCAGGCGTGATATACCTTGGCGCATTTCGTATCGCGCTTGCTCTTGGCGCCTACTGCTTGTTCATCCTGCAGCGAGATATTCAGGCCGATGGGATAGCTGCCCGGGCACGCCTTCATAGCGGCACGCGCGCGGTGGTGCGCGGCGATCATGGTTTGTTCGAGCTTCCTGGGGTCGCCGAGGAAGAAGCAGCCGAAGGTGCCTGTGCCGATCGCTTTGGCGGCTTTGCGCCGCATTTGGAACAGGGTGGTGAGCGGTATTCCGGTTTTGGGAACCCACTCGAGAAGGGCCGGCAGATTCGGCTCATTGAATGTGGAAGCCACGGCGATGGAGTCGCCCATGTGCCGGGCGACGCGCTCGGCATAGCGCACGAACAGATCTGCCGCGCCACGGGCTTCCCAGCCGCCCATGCCGGCAAACCATCGCGGCGAGCTGAAGTGGTACAGCGTCACCATAGCCTTCACACCATTTTCGCGGCACGCCTCCAGCATGCGCCGGTAATGATCCAGCGCGGCTCCGGAAAAATGACCTCGCTCCGGTTCCACGCGCGCCCATTCGATGCTGAAGCGGTACGTGTTCAGACCGAGGTCGGCGAGCAGGCGAATGTCCGAGGGAAAGCGATGGTAATGGTCGCAAGCATCCAGCGAAGGCTCGACGAAGAGCGTCGGCTGAATATGTTCGGCGATCCAAAGATCGCTATTGATGTTGTTGCCTTCCACCTGGTGCGCGGAGGTGGCGGCGCCCCAGAGAAAGTCTTCGCGAAAAAGCGGCAGTTCAGTCATCATGCAGGTTGCGGGCGGCGACAGCGGAGCCCGCTGAGCAGCGATATATAGAGGATGGCAGCGGCAGGCAGGCCAACGCAAGTCCACCCGGCAACCGCATGCCCAAACCAGACGGCAACGCTCAGTGCGAAAGGTGCGTTGTGGCCGAGTTGGATGGGAATCAGCCATTCGCCGATTCGCGCCAGCGGCAGAGTCAGCGCGAGCTGCAAAGGACCGGTGGCGAAATTGACGGCCTGCACCAGCGGCATATTCAGGCGCAGCCGCAGGGCGGCGGCCGTACAAAGCACAGTGGGGCAGCCATAGATGGGAAACAGTCCGAACACTAGGGCGATCGTCAAACTACGGGCGAGTGTCTCGGGATCGGCAGCGTCCCACGACAGCAGGAATCTATGCCTCACGGCAGAAGCGGCCGGCCACCGAAGACAAATGCGATCGGTCCAATGCTCACGGTCCGGGTATTGCGGGTATCGTTTCAGCATGTCCCATGCTGCTTCAAGCACGCGGACGGCCATGTTCGGTGACGCGCTCGTCCGCCGGAATGGATGGTTGAGCACGATCAGCACCCCGGGCGCGGCGCGTCGGGCGGCAAGCGAAACGCAATTCCCGGCTATGACTAAGTTGTGATGTCAATGAAGCAAATGGGAGTAAGTCGATGCCGCTGGACTGGCGATCGGCTATACTATTTGGCGCATGTGCAGCAAGTTTGTCGCGGTATTTTGGGTGGCCATTGTTATGGGCGCCCAAACCCCGGCTGAGAAGCCGGCGAGCGTGGAAGGCGCCGTTCTGAACTCGGTGAGCGGCGAGCCGATTCGCAAGGCGGAGGTCAGCCTTGCCAACGGCAACGTCACCGAGGAGATGGCGGCCATGATGCGGCAACTCCCGAATGCCCCGAAAATTCCGGGGCAGACGGTTGCCACCAAAACCCTGTCGGCTACCACCGATGCGAACGGTAAGTTCCGCTTTGAAAATCTCCCGGCCGGAACCTACTTCCTGAAAATCAAGAAAGTGGGTTTTGGAGAAGTGTCCAAGGACTCGCTGACCATCACCGCCGGCCAAGCACTGACAAAACTGGATTTCAAGCTGGTGCCTAATGGGACCATCTCCGGGCGGGTGGTCGACGAGGATGGCGACCCGTATCCCACTGCCATGGTGACCGCGCAGATCTACACATACATGGGCGCGCGGAAGCGGCTGGTGCCGCTCGATACGGGGCAGACCAACCCTAAGGGCGAGTTCACTCTGAGTAAGCTGCCTCCGGGCACTTATCTGATTGCCGCAGACGTTCAGGACTTCGAGTTAAGTGCGAGCGATGCCGAAACCGCTTACGTCCGCACTTATTATGCCGGTACCATTGAGCCCTCGGAAGCGCAAAAGACCGAACTCGCTCCCGGCGCGGAGATCAATGGAATCACCATACAGATGCACAAGGGCAAAGTGGTGAAGATCAAAGGCAAGCTGATGGATGCTGCCGGCGCTCCCATCACGAACGCGCAACTGATGCTTATGGGCGCCTCGCGGATGGGCTCCATGTCCATGAAAATGGTGAACGACCCCGAAGGTAAGTTCGAGATCGGCAACTTACAACCGGGGACTTACACGGCGATGGTGATGCAGATGCAGGGCGGGTCCCCAAAGATGAACATGATTCCCCTCATCGTGCCGGACAAGAACGTTGACGACCTGCGTCTTGCGCCTAAGCCCGACGGCGCCATTCAGGGAACCCTGACGGTGGATCGCGGCGATAAGGTATCCCTCAAAACGCTGACGGTGATGCTATCCGCGGACGACGCAATAGCGCTGATGCCTTCTAACGCAACCGTCGAGGAATCCGGGAAGTTCACGCTGGAGCATGTCACGCCGGCCGTGTACGAGGTGAACGTGAGCGGCTTGCCCAAGGGCACGTATCTCAAATCCGTGACGTTCAACGGTCGCGAAGTGCTCGGCGAGCCAATCGATTGTTCGGCGGCGGCCGCCGGGAATCTGCATATCGTGCTTGGCGGCGATCCCGGTAAGCTCGATGTCACCGTGTTGAATGGCGACAAGCGCGCGGCGGGCGCACGCGTCGTGCTGCTGCCTGCCGACCCCGCGCACCGTCTGCCGGTAAATATCCAGGACGGAACGGCGGCGGATTCCGGCCAACTGACGCTGGAAGATGTGCCTCCTGGCGACTATCTCGCGCTCGCCTGGCAGAAAATCGAGGAAGACCAATGGCTCGATCCCGATTTTGTGAAGAAGTATGAGGATCGCGCCGTGAAGGTACGGATTGCCTCAAAGGGCGCCGACAAAATCGAATTGAAAGTGCAGTAACTCGCCAGTGAACGCCGCACGCGATCAATAGTCGACTTTGATCAGGAAGAGTCCCTTCGCGGGCGCCGTAGGGCCGCACTTCGCAGGCAACGTAGTTACATCGGCGATGTTGCCCTTCCCTGCCTCGATCAGCGTGCCCACGATATTACGAACCATGTGCTTCAGAAATCCGCTGCCGCGCACCCGGTAGATGAGCCGGTCGCCTTCGCGAATCACGGTGGATTCGAAGATCCGCCGGACCTTGCTCCTGCCCTCCGCATCGCGATCGTCGCTCGCGGCGAACGCAGTGAAATCGTGCTCGCCCTCAAACGCGGCCGCCAGTTCCGCCATGCGCGCCTCATCGAGCGGGTACGGGAAGTGATGCACGTACGGCCACTCGAACGGCGCGCAGACCTCGGCGCGGAAGATTCGATATTCGTACGTCTTGCCGGTAGCCTGAAAGCGCGGGTGAAATTCGGAGTCCACCTCCTCGGCACAGAGAACGCGGATCGTAGGGGGCAGCAGGCGATTAATCGCACGCCGCAGATTCAGCACGGGAATCGGATTTTCGATGCTGAAGGCGGCTACCTGTCCAAGCGCGTGCACTCCGGCGTCCGTCCGTCCGGAACCCGCAACCGGCACAGGCCGCTTTTCGATGCTGCTGACGATCTCCTCGAGAATGCCCTGAATGGTCGGCAGCCCGGGTTGCACCTGCCATCCGTGAAACCCGCCGCCGTCGTAAGCCACGTGGATGCGAATGCGGCGCATCACGCGGGCCGGGAGCCCGGTTTCACCGCCGGAATTCCGAGCGCGCAGAGCGGGCACTGTTCGGGATAATGCGCGGCCACCTGCATCGTGACTAGTGCGGTGCGCGGGACCCCTACGTCCGCCTGTCCGCCGCTGCGATCGATGATCGATCCTGCGGCCACCACCTTAGCGCCCATCGTCTTGAGCACGTCAACCACGTCGACTGTGCTGCCGCCGGTGGTGATCACGTCCTCCACCACTACGGCGATTTCTCCACCGGCGATGGTGAAGCCGCGGCGCAGCATCATCTTGCGCGTTTCGGGATCGCGCTCGGTGAACTGAAAGCGGCAGCCGAGGGCGCGCGCCACTTCGTGCCCGATGATGAGTCCGCCCAGCGCGGGCGAGACTACCAGATCTACCTTACCCGGAAAGATATCATGGAGTTGTTTCGCCATCATGCGGCCGAGTTTTTCTGCCGCAGCGGGGTGCTGCAGCACGAGCGCGCTTTGCAGATATTCGGCGCTGTGTAGTCCGCTGGTCAGACGGAAGTGGCCCTGGAGATAGGCGCCCGTAGACTCGAACAGTTCCATTACAGATGCGGCTTGCGGCGACATTTCAAGCGCTAGGATAACATTCACCGGCGCGCCAGCACCCGAAATTGCACGTTCGGGAACACTGCTGCAAGAATTACCTAATCTCACTACACGGCGCGCGTCAGAAAGGAACAAACATTTGCCACCGTCGCGCCAAATTTATATATGGAGCGGCGAAAAAGCCGCGGTAATGCCTGATTCGCGGAGGGATTTCGGTTTGGTCCAGGGATTGCTTAAAGGAGAGCGTGACTAGGATTTCACAGGCCCGAGGAGAGACGATTGAAACCTCGCAACTAACCCTGCCTTTTGAGTCACCTCGCATAACACCCTTCTAGCTGTCCATAAAACCCTCACAGTTGTCTCTCCTGGGCCTGTGGTTGCCTTAATGGCAATCGCGGGCCTTTCCTGTATGTGACAACACCTTTCGACGAAGTTCGTCGAATGTGCGGAAGTGAGTTTCAACTGCGCTGAGGCATGGCGTAGGATGGAGGGATGGCCAAAGGTATGTTTGAAGTGGAATGCCCGTGCTGCAAAGCGAAGCTGAAAGTGGACGCGGAAACCGAGGTAGTTATCGCGCACACCGTTCCCGAAAAACCGCCGGCCATTGAGGATCTCGCCGCCGAGGTCGCCAAACTGAAGGGCGAAGGAGCGCGCCGCGAAGAGGTCTTCCGGAAGCAGTTCGAAGCGGAAAAGACCCACGGCAAAGTGCTGGAGAAGAAATTTGACGAGCTCTTCAAGCGAGCGAAGGCAGACCCGGACACGCGGCCGCCGCAGCGCGACATCGATCTCGATTAGGCACGTGACGCGCTGCTCTTACACTGCCATCAGCAGATTTTCCGCGAACGGCCACTCGTCGTCGATCCACCGCGTTTCCAGACGGAACCCGGACAGTCGCGCCATTTCCCTGATTTGATCTAAACGGAATTTGTGGCACGCTTCCGTGCAGATGGTTTCGTTCGGGACGAAGTCCACTATCAGGTCCGCCTGGTGGATGCTCACGATCTGGTATTCCTTTGACCGCAGATGCATTTCCACGCGCTGCGCTTCTTCGTTGTAGCGCGCCTGATGTTCGAAGCAGCGCAGGTTGAAATCCGCTTCGAGCTCACGATTGATGCGCGCCAGCAGATTCAGGTTGAAGGCTGCGGTGACTCCGGCGGCATCGTCATACGCGGCTATCAGTTGATTCGCCGGCTTCACCAGATCCGTGCCGAGCAGCAGCGCGTCGCCCGGCATGAGGCACTGGCGGATGGCGTATAGAAAATCGATGGCCGCGTCCGGTTCGAAGTTGCCGATCGTCGACCCCAGAAACAGGATCAGTAGCGTCTGCCCCGGGAACCGCCGGTCGGCGACTTCGCGCAGTCCCTGCAGGTAGCTGGTTTCCATCGGAAAAATGGCGCCCAGCTTCCAGAGTTCCTGCTGGCAGCGGGCGAGCGCGCTAGCGGAAACATCGATCGGGTAGTAAACCACAATCTGCCGCTGGCGCAGTTTTTCGAGAATCGGCCGCGTCTTAATCCCAGTGCCGCTGCCAAGCTCGGCGACCACTACGTTGCCGGGAAGCCGGTTCACCAGATCGGTGGAATAGGTTTGCAGAATTCGCGCATCGGCGCGGGTAAGGCCATATTCCGGCAGGCACGTGATGGCGTCGAAGAGGGCGGTACCCACTTCGTCGTAAAAATAGCGGCACGGCAGCGTCTTCTGCTGCACACGTGTGAGTCCAGCACGCACTTCACCGGCGAATTGATTGTCCAGGGCTCGTGCGTACATCAGGATTCCGCCAACCGGAACGTCGCGTAGACATAAGGATACTGCGGGCGAAACCAATTCCGGAATGACGGCCGCACAAAACGAGCGGCAGTGCGGGGAGAAGCTCCTTTCAGAACATAGTGAGCGCCATCGAAAAACGGCTCGGAATAGTTCCGATAAAACGGGAACGGTTCAAAGCCTTCGAAGGGCGCAAACGGCGTGGAGGTCCACTCCCAGCCGTTGCCGAAGAGCTGGTGCGCGCCGTTGCCGGCGGGCCCGGCGGTGACGGGCACGGGATCCCAATACCGAAAATCGTAATTGTGCTCGGGATCCGGCGATGCGCCGCAGGCCGCGCGATGGAACTCCGGTTCGGTGAGCAGGCGCTTGCCCTTCCACGCAGCAAAGGCCTGAGCCTGGGCATGCGTTGCGTACACCGGCGCCTCCAACGGCAGCGGCACTTCGGAGAACATCCCGCGATAGTGCCAGCGTCCGGCGCGAGGCGTCCAGAAAAACGGCGCCTCCGCCCCCTGTTCCACGAATTCCAGGTACTCCCGGTTCGTTACTTTGTAACGCGCTACTCGGAACCCGCCGACCGGAACGGTGTGCGCCGGAAACTCGTTGTCCCAACCGAAACCGTGATCGGGGTTGAGCCCCAGAGCGGCGAGACCGGCGGGAATCTCGTGAAACTCCTCGCGCGAAGCGGGTCGCGGCACAGCCGAGTGCGCATCCGCGGATGCCACCTTTCCGGTATACGGAAGCTGGTGCAGAATGTACGCCAGCGTTTCCGCGTGCATGAGGCGATGCTCGATGGCCGCGTGCATCAACTGTTCGGGAATGCGGTCCAGCACGGAATCGATCTCGTCGCGCGTCCGCTGGTTGTAGCGCTCGATCTCCGCGATAGAGGGCCAGTCGGCGGGCACGTCATCGGGAAGACGGCCGGGAGGCGGATCGATGCCGAAAGCGAAGAGGTTGTCGAAGGTTGGGTGGAACGCCGGCACGTCGAGCGCATAGCGGGCGAGCAGGTTCCAATCGAATGCTTCCAGGTGTCCCAGGTAGAAGACGATGCGGTGCCGCTCGGCAATCGGCCTCGCGTAAAGATGATCGGGGCGCACGACTCGGAAGAGGTCATCGGTCAGGCGTCGTGCATCGGACAGTTCCTGGCCGAGGGCGTGCGGATCGGGCATAGGAGCGCCCTTTCAGTCTATCGGAACATTTCCGGCCGGGGATGTACGGGTGCGTACGCGTTCAGCGCAGGCAGACGAATGCGAAGCCCATGAAGATCGCGAGTCCCACGCTGAGCCATGCGATGGATTCGCCGATTTCGCCCGCGTGCGATGCGTGCAATGCTCTGGGCAGCGCGCGCAGGCGGCCGAACGCGCGGCGGAACGTGGGGGAGCAAAGCGTCTGCCGCGCCACAAAGGCGGCAATCAGCAGGGCGGCGAGGCAGCGGAGAATATCGATCGGCCCAGCAGGAACATCGTGCACCGCCACCGGAAAGGGCGCGAGATTATCCAGGACTCGCTGCGCGTAGGCTTCGCGATTCTGCACGTAGAGCGCGGCGGATTCGGCGGCTCCGGTCAAGCGCGGCGCAAGTCCGGTCGCCAGACCGGCGATCAGCAGCAGGGTCGCGCCGGCGTAGAGCTCGAAGGGCGTGCCGGAGTGCTGTTTGATAGCTTCCACAGGCAGAGGCTCGGAATCCGCGCCTGGTCCCCAGCCGAAAAAGACGCGGCCGCAGAAGCGAAAAACAGCCGCGCTGGTGAGCACGGCGGCCAAAAAGGTCACCCACGGAATCCAGTAATAACCCAGCCGGTGGGCGGCGCCGTCCATCATCACGTCGCCCCAGAAAATGCCGAAGGGCGGCAGGCCGGCGAGGCCGATCGCGCCGACGAAAAAGAGCAGGCCCGCATAGCGCATGTGACGGGCGCGGCCGAGCAGATGGAGCTCATCCATGACGCCGAGGCGGTGCACTACAATCGCCGCGGCCAGAAATAAACCGCCGGTGAGCAGAGCGTGACCCATCATGTAAATGGATGCGCCGGCGAGCGCCTCCGGGGTGAGCAGCGCCACGCCCAGCAGCATCACCCCGGAGTGGCTCACGATGGAAAAGGCGAGCAGTTTCTTCAGGTGTCTCTGCATGTAACTGGCGAGCGCGCCGAGAATGGCCGTGGCGGCGGCAAACGCCACCAGCAGGTTGCGCAGCTCATTGGAATGCGGCGCCAGCACTCCGGAGAACACTGCCCAGTAGACGCGCACTGCGCCGTAGATTCCGAGCTCGGCCATAATGCCGCCGATCACGGCGCAGACCGGCGCCGGAGCTGCCACAAGCGCTTCTGGCAACCAGAAGTGGAATGGCGCGATTGCGGCCTTCATCAGGAAACCGCACATCATCAGCGCAAACGCGACGGCGATCAGCGAATCGGACGGCATGCTCGCCAAGGCGCGGCCCGCCTGCGCCATGTTCACCGCGCCGGTTCGCAGATAGACAAGCGCGATACCGGCGAGCACCAAGGTTGCGCCCGTGACGTTGGCGATTCCCAGATGCAGCACGTTCTTCAGCGGCACACCGCAATCGGGATGGTAAACGGAGAGGCTGATCGCGGCCGCCGTCATGAGCTCATAAAACACGAAGAGGTTGAACAGGTCGCCGCTTTGGCTGAAGCCGTTCATCGCGGCGAGCAGCACCAGCATCAGCGCCTGAAAGATCGGGCCGACGGAATCGAAGTAACGGTAAGACAGCACCAGCGAGAACGTCACCAGCAAGCTCGAGAGCAGCACCAGCATCGCCCCCGAATTATCGATGACGAAGCCGATTCCGCGTGCCGCTCCGGCAGCGGGCGGAAGATCGCCGAACCAGTAGACAAAGATGGGAGCGTCTCGCGAGAAAATCACCATGGAGAGGGCCGCAAACGCGACCGCCGCGGCCGCAACAATGGCCAGCAGCGACGCCAGCCAGCGCGGCAGAACGCGGTTCAGCGCCGCCAGGAGCGCCGCGACCAGCAGCGGCAGTGCGACAGGAATGACTGGAGTGTACACGCTCTTGTTCAGCTCCGCAGCGCTGCGAGTGCCAGCAGCAGCGCGATGATGGAGAGTTGCAGCAGCAGCGCCACGGCGATCATCGCCTGCACCAGCGCGCCCGGCCCGGCGGCCAGCAGGAAAAGACAACCGGAGCTTTGCGCCACTGCAAGCGCAAGCACCTGCCGCATCGGCCGGCGGCTCGCGGCAACGCCATAGAGTCCCACGGCCAGCAGAAACGCGGCGGTGGCGCAGATGAGATGGATCACCGGCGGCCTCCGGCAAGGTTGCGCGCGAGCAGCACGAAGCCCGCGGCGACCGTCACGGCAATTGAGACTTCAAGCAGCGAAAAAACACGCGCGCCCGAAAGTAGAGCCACGGCGGCGGCTAATCCCGCCACCACTTCCATTGCGGCGGACCGGCTCCTCAGCAACACCGCTGAGCCAAGCGCCGCAGCCAGCAAAGCGAAGGCGGCAAGAATGCTATCGAGAAATCGCCATTCGAAATTCACCGTGGCCACTCCGGTCACCGGCGGCGCAGGTTGCGACTCCGGCAATACGCGCACCGCAGTGAGCACCATCAGCAGCACCGCGAGCATACAGACTACGAACACGCCGATGCGCAACCAGCGTCTCACGCTGCCCCCTCCCGAAGTGCCAGAATCAATACCGGCAGCGCCACCCCGCCGAGCGCCAGTTCGCACACCGCCGCGGTCGGGGCGCCGGCCGCGAAAAAGACAATAGCCAGCAGGAGTCCGAACGCGCACATGGCGATGGCCAGCGCGCGCGCATCGCGCAGCAGCAATACACTCAGGCTTTCGGCAGCCAACAACAAGAGCAGCGCCGGCATCGGAGTAGCGATAGCAAGCCTGCTGCCAGCGCACCTCGCCGGCGCGGTGGAAGGGTGCGCGGTGTGACAAAATGGTCGATTCCCCTCTATGAAACCGGCCATTTTCGTCCTCATTCTATCCGCCTCCCTGGGAATTGCTCAAACTCCCCTCGGCACTGTTACCGGCCTGGCGACAGATCCCTCGGGCGGCTCCGTGGCCGGCGCGAATGTGCGGATCACGAATCAGGACACCGGAGCGGTGCGAACAGCCGCAACCAACAGCGCGGGAGTATATGCGTTCCCGGATCTGGCGCCCGGGATTTACCGCATGAATGCCGATGCGAAGGGTTTCCGCGCGATTGAGACGCGGCCGTTCGCCGTCGCGCCCTATCGCTCCGTCCGGCAGGACCTCGCGTTCCAACTGGCGGCTGCCAATTCCGAAGTGGTGGTTACGGACGCAGCCGCCGCGATGATCCAGATCGATTCACCCGCCATCGCGACCGCGCTCACAGGCCGCCAGATCGTCGAACTGCCGACGAATTATCGCAGTGTCGCCAAGAATTCCGGCGATTCCGGGCTGATCTCCGAAATTCTTCCCGAGACCGTGCCGGGTGTGGTGCAGGTGGCCAATGGCGCCAAGTGGCTGACCCCCGGCGCAACCGCGTCCAGTGTGAAGGTGAAGGTAGACGGCATCGAGACCACGTTCGGAAACTTCGGGAGCCCGGACAACGTCTCGCAGCCTTCCCTGGAGGCGATCCAGGAATTCTCGGCGAACGTGCTGACGACGCGCGCCGAGTTCGGCGGCATGGGAACGGTGACTACCGCGACCAAATCGGGCGCGAATCAATTCCACGGCGGCTTATACGAGTACATGCACAACAGCGCGACCGATGCGCGCAACGCCTTCGCCACTACCCTGCCCTTCACGAATTTGCACAACTATGGCGGCACGCTCGGCGGCCCCATACAGCACGACCGCACCTTCTTCTTTGCGGATTTCGATGGCGAGCGGGGCGTTGCGGCGTACCTTTTTTCGCCGAACGTGCCCACGCTGGCGATGCGATCCGGTAACTTCGCGGGTTTTGCCGGCCTCACGAATCCGTTCGGCGGCGTGTTTACTGGCAACACCATTCCGCAGCAGTTACTCAGCTCTCAGGCGCTCACGGCACAGCGGCTGTTCTTTCCGGAACCGAATTTCGGCGCCCCGAACCTGACGGCGGCGAATTACCGCGCGAGCTTCGATGGTCCGGAGGTGCATCGGACAGAGGAGCTCCGCATTGACCACAGCCTGACGCGCGCGAACTCGGCCTTTCTTCGGTACGAGAATCGAAAGGACGATTACCACATCCCCGGCGCGCGTTCGCCGCTACCGCCCATCACCATCGGAACCAGCGACAACATCCGCCGCGTGAACTTCTGGACGCTGGGCGACGTGGCCACTCTGCGGCCCAACCTGGTGAACGAATTCCGCGCGGGGCTGGTGATTCTGGTCTCGGCGAGCAGCGCCAATTTCACCGGGCAGGATGAGATCCGGCAGATCGGAATCTCAGGGCTGCCGGATCGCGGCGGGACTCAAAGTCTGCCGTTCTTCAGCATCTCCGGCTTCAGTAACAACAACATCAACCTGCTGAGCCCGGTCAACGACGGACACGCCCAGTTCGCCGACAATCTGAACTGGGTCCAGGGCCGGCACTCGATGAAGTTCGGGGCCGAAGAGACAAACTGGTTCGTAAACCGCTATATGCCGAATAACTCGGGAAATCCGGTGTTCGGCAGTTACTCTTTCATCGGTAAGTTCACCGGAAATGCTTATGCCGACTTTCTGCTCGGGTTGCCTGCGACAGTCACTCGCGAAGAGCCATTCGCGACGCAGTACAATAGGTCGCGCGATTGGGCCGGATACGCGCAGGACGATTTCAAAGTGACTCCGCGGCTTACGCTGATGTACGGTCTGCGCTACGAGTACAACGGTCCGGCGTACGCACGGGACGGCAACATGTACTCCTTCGATCTCGCAACAGGCAAGATTGTGCTGCCGGGCCAGGACTCATCGCGATATCTCAGCAAGCTGTTTCCCGCATCACTGCCGGTGGAGGTGGCCTTCGGTAAATCGCTGCGCAACGGCGACACCAATAACTTCGCGCCGCGCTTCGGATTCTCTTACCGGCTGGACCAAGCCGGCAATACCGTTTTGCGAGGCGGGTGGGGCGTCTTCTATAACCACTACTCCGAAAATATCCCGGGCGACCTGGCGACAGGCCCATTCGCCGCGACCACGCTCACCACCAACAGCTTCACCAATGGCCAACCCGCCTTCACGCTCGCTAACCCGTTCGCTGCCCCGAGCACTCCGGGCACGCTCGCGTTGAAGGCCGTCTCGCCGAATCTGCTCAACGCATATACGCAGCAGTATTCCCTCACCCTGGAGCACGAGATCAGTCGCGATACCGGCATCCGCGTGAGTTACATCGGGTCCAAGGCGACTCAATTGACTTACCGCCGCGACGTGAATCAGCCTGTGGCATCGACGCTCCCCTTCAGCGCATCGCGCCGGCCGTATCCGCTGTTCGCGACCATCAACTACGCGGACAACGGCGCGAACATGCTGTATAGCGGCATGCAGACGCAGGTGCAGCGGCGGCTCAGCCACGGCCTGCTCTTCACCTCTACCTGGACTTGGGCGAAGGAAATTAGCGATGCCGATGAGACCGACGACTTCGAGCTCGGCGTAACCATCGAGGACACATACAACCGGCGGCGGGATCGCGGCAACGTGTACTCGGTGCCGCGGCATCAGTGGCAGAATCAGGCGCTTTATAATCTGCCGCTGGGGCACGGTCCCATTCTGGATGGATGGCAGATCAACGCGCTGCTCGACGTGAGCACCGGCAACTGGTTCACTCCGCTGATCAGCGGTCCCGACCCGACGGGCACGAATCAAACCACACTGCGGCCGAATGTGAACGGCGCGATTCCTATGCCCAAGACCATTGGCGGGTGGTTCGATCCGAGCGTGTTTAGCACTCCGGCAGCCGGTCAATGGGGCAACGCCGGCCGCGGCATCATTCAGGGTCCGGGCTGGGTGCTGTTCAATGCGGGTATTCAAAAGACCGTTCGTCTGGAGAAACTCGGGAGCTTCCAGATTGTGGCTTCGTTCCAGAATATTCTGAACCACACGAACCTCGGCGAGCCGACCGGCGGCGGCAGTCCGCTGCCGGGCCAGACCGTGGTGAATAACGCCAATGGCGGCAGAATCACCGCGACCGCCATCTTCCCGCCTGCCGGAAGTCCGCGCACCGGGCTGGTGGGCCTCCGCTGGAGCTTCTAAGCGCGGTTACGATGGAGGGATGATCGCCTCCATCAATCCCGCGACCGGCGAAACGCTGCGCACGTTCGATGAACTCACGCCCAGGGAAGTCGATCAACGGCTGACCCGCGCGGAAGCGGCGTTCCAAAAGTACAAGCACACGTCGTATGGCGACCGCGCCGGCTGGCTGACACGCGCGGCTGAGATTCTGGAAGGCGAGCAGGACCGGCTCGGCCGCATCATGACTCTCGAAATGGGTAAGCCGATCGCCGCGGCACGTAGCGAAGCCGCCAAATGCGCCACCGCGTGCCGCTATTACGCGGAACATGGCGCGCAGTTGCTGGCCGATGAAGAGGTACAAGCGGGTGCGGGCCGCAGCTTCATCAAATACCAGCCCATCGGGCCCGTGCTCGCAGTAATGCCGTGGAACTTTCCGTTCTGGCAGGTGTTCCGTTTCGCCGCCCCGGCGCTGATGGCGGGCAATGTCGGGCTGCTGAAGCACGCGTCGAACGTGCCGCAGTGCGCGGTGGAAATCGAATCGGTGATCCGCCGGGCGGGCTATCCGGACGACGTGTTTCAGACGCTGCTCATCGGGTCCAAGGCGGTCGCGGCGCTGCTCGACGACGCTCGCGTGCGTGCCGCATCGCTGACCGGCAGCGAGGAAGCCGGATCGAAAGTCGCCGCGCAATGCGGCAAGCAGATCAAGAAGACCGTGCTCGAACTCGGCGGCAGCGACCCGTTTATCGTGATGCCGGGAGCGGACCTGGATCGCGCCGTGAAGACCGCGGTGGAGGCGCGATGCATCAACAACGGCCAATCCTGCATCGCGGCGAAACGCTTCATCGTGCATGAGAGCATCGCGGCGGAGTTCGAACGGCGGTTCGTTGCCGCGATGGAAGCCCTGCGCATCGGCGATCCGCTCGATGAGAGCACGCAACTGGGTCCCCTGGCAACACCGGATATCGTCAGCGGCCTCGAGGATCAGGTGCGGCGGACGGTAGACGCCGGGGCGCGGCTGCTTACGGGCGGCCAGCGGCTCGATCGGCAGGGCTGTTACTTTGCGCCCACCGTGCTCGCCGATATTCCGCAGGATTCGCCCAGCGCGCGCGAAGAATTTTTCGGTCCGGTGGCGCTGCTGTTCCGCGCCCGCAGTATCACCGACGCCATTCGCATCGCCAACGACTCGGATTTCGGACTCGGCGCTTCGGCATGGACGAACGATGCCGCCGAGCAGAGGCGGTTCATTGATGAGATCGAGTCCGGGATGGTGTTCATCAATTCGATGGTGGCCAGCGACGCAAGACTGCCGTTCGGCGGAGTGAAGCGTTCGGGCTACGGCCGTGAGCTGAGCGAATACGGCATCCGCGAATTCGTGAATATCAAAACGGTAAGGATTGCGGAGCAGTGAGGGGTTGGGAAGGAATGCGGGTGTTGTTCTCGTCGCGATCCATTCGCCTTTCGATACACCTTTTAACGCTCCCTCACGGGTCTGTGAAAAAATCCGGCTGTTGTTCTCGTCGCGATCCATTCGCCTTTCGATGCACCTTTTACCCCTCCCTCACGGTCGCGGCTCCGTTAGTAGCATTAACTACACACGGAGCCGTGACCGTTAGGGAGCGGTAAAAGGTGCCGGGGAAAGCGAGTGCGGTTGAATGCGGCAAAAAAGCAATTTGATATGGGAGCGGTAAACGCAGCCGGCGATGCGAGCGCTTAGGAAACGGTAAATGGTATTTCGAAAGGTAGACCGCCCGGCGGTGAAAGCCGCCCTGCACGCCGTTCCCGCGATCCTTGCCTTCGCTCTGCTCGCCTTCCAGCTTGCCGTCCCGTGGACCGTCGCGCACCTGCACACGCAAGACGGCCCATCGCACGTCTATGGCGCGACCGTGCTGTCGGGACTGCTGCTGCATCACAAGACGTCTGTCTATTCGCGCCTTTACACGGTGCAGCGCGCGGTGCTGCCGAACTGGACTTCCACGCTGGTGCTCGCCGCCGCGAGCGCCGCCGCCGGACCCGCACACGCCGAGCAGATCTTTTTCACGCTTGCGATCCTCACCGGGTTCCTGTCGTGGGCCTACGCGAAGAACGCCGTTTCTCCGCAAGAGAACCGCTGGTCGCCGGTCGCGCTCTTCCTATATTCCACGTGGTTTCTGTGGTCGGCCGGCTATTACAACTTGTACCTCGGAATCGCGCTGCTGCCCCTCGCGATCGGACTCTACGCACTGAAGGGGGGCTGGCTCACTCCACGACGCACAGCCGCACTCGCGCTGCTGTTGCTGCTTCTGTTCGCCACTCACGTGGTGGCGGCTGCATCGGCTCTCGCGGTGTTGCTGACCATCGCATTTTGGATGCATATCGTCACTCCCCTATCAGCCGGCGAGCGATGGCACGCGCGGCAAATCGCGCTCTCGGCGCTTGCGTGCCTGCCGGCCATCATACTGCTCGCGATCTTCGCGGCAACGGTGGAAAACGGAGCGACCAAGCTCGAGCCCAATATCGCGGCGGCGTGGCATGCCTTTCCGAAGCACGCATTTCTCACATCGCGCGACGACGCCCAACAGTTCTTCGCGTGGAAAGCGCTGCTGGTGTGCGCGGCCATTTCCGTGTTGCTGTTTCGCAGGCGGGAGTGGGCATCGATGAAGGGCGCGGTCGCCGTCGCCGCGGCAATGCTCTTCGCCATCTACTTGCTGGTCCCCGACGAAGGGCTCAATGGCGCCGATGCCAAGATCCGTTTCGGTTGGGCCTTTTTCGTAGTGGCGGGGCTCGTCGCCATGAGTGCTGCGCGGTTAAGCTGGGCGCGCATTCCCGTCGCGCTGTTGTTCACCTGGTGCGTGTGGGTCAACACGGTTGCGACGCAGCAGACCGCCGCCGCCGTGAGCAATGCGCTCGGCGATTATCTCGCAGTCGCAAACCAAATTCCGGAAGGCGCCACGTTCGTGCGCTTCCGCTTTCCGACGCCGCAATTGCAGGAGCGCTACAACATCGTCTCCATCGGTCGCGACCCCATCTTCCACCTGGACGCGATCGTTGCGGCGAAGCGCGGTGCCATCGATCTCAGCGACTACGAGGCGATCGTCGGCATCTTTCCCCTTCTCTATAAGCGGTCGCTCAATCGCGATTACTTATCGACGCTGTGGGGCTTCGAAGGGCCCGACCCGGCAGTCCAGAAGAGCTTCGATTGGGTCAGTGAGAACTTCCCGGCGCGCATCGATTATGCCTTGCTGGTCGGCGACACGGATGCGTCCCGCGCGATGGGCTCGCACCTGGAAGCCACCATGCAACTGGCCGCGGATTCGCCTTCCCATTGGTTCCGCTTGTACCGGCGGCGATAGCTGCCGTTGCCCGGTGTATCATAGCTGAACGATGCGAAACACGCGGAACGGACTCGTATTGGTCGCGGCCCTTGCCGGTGTGTCCTGCACAGCCTGGGGACAGGGCGGTCGCGCGGGACGGGCGGCAGCGGCCCAACAGCAGCAGGGTGCTCCACCAGCCGCGCAACAGGCCGCACCCGGAGGCGCGGCGGCTGCGCCTGGCGGCAGACGCGGCGGAGCAGGCGCGGCGGCCGGCGGCGGCGCCAACGAATTCTACAATTACGACCCGAATGCCGCAGGAGGCATGCCGGTAGGGGAGGGCGCGCCGGTTGAGACGCATGGCAAGGTCACGGTAAATGGTGAGGCCGTCGCCTACACCGCGCGCGTGGGCTTCCTGCCACTGCGCAATGCCACCAGCGGCATCACGGAGGCTCACGTTTTCTACACGTACTACGCCAAGGACGGCGCCACTGACCGGCCGCTCGTTTTTTTCCTCGGCGGCGCACCTGGCGTCGCATCGGCGTGGCAGGAATTCGGCGGACTCGGTCCGAAGCGCATCAGGATGGCCGCCGACGGCGTCATCACTGCGCCCTACACGTGGGTCGAAAACCCAAACACGTTGCTGGGCGCGGCCGACCTGGTGTTCGTCAATCCGGTGGGCACGGCGTTCAGTCGTCCCGACACGCCCGGCCGCGCGGCCGGCTTCTGGAACACCACAGCGGACACCGCTTCGCTCGGCGAATTCGTGCGCGGCTTTTCGCGAACGTACAGCCTCACGGGGTCGCCTGTGCTGCTGGTGGGCGAAGACGCCGGAACCGGACGCGCTTCGGGCGTCGCTCTGTATCTGCATGAGCACGGCATTCCGGTGAGCGGCGTGGCGCTCCTTTCGATGACTCCGAGCGCCGATGCCGCCGCCGGAGATACGCAGTACATCACGCTGTTCCCCAGCCTGGTAGTGGCCGCGTGGAAGCACAAGAAGCTCGCGCCGGACATGAACAACATGAGTCTGGAACAAATTGCGGGCCAGGCCCGGCAGTTCGCGTCACGCGAATATCTGCACGCGCTGTATAAGGCCGACCGCATGACGGACGCCGAGCGCACCAAGGTGATCGCGGATATGGCGCGCCTGACCGGCGTATCCAAGCAGTTCCTCGTCAATAACGATTTGCGCATCACGCTGGACCGCTTCAACGGCGAGATCCTGCGCGATCAGCATAAGGGACTTTCGTACTCCGATGCGCGCGTGGCGGGCTTCATGCCGGATACGGGCGGCGGCGGGCGCGGCGGTGGAGGCGGCCGCGGCTTTGGCACTCCGGCGCCACCTCTGGACCTGGCGATGAGCACGCTCACCGCGCCGTTCCAGCTCGGCTATGAGGGCTACCTTCGCAAAGAGCTGAATTACGGCGGCAACAGCGGCGGCCTGTACTATCTTTCGAGCGGCGGCGTGGAGGGCTTCACCGCCACCGGCAACGATGAGACCAGTCTTTCCGGCGCATTCGCGCGCAATCCGAACCTGAAGCTGCTGGTCGGCATCAATTATTACGACTTACACTCTCCGTTCTACGCCACGGAGTATGCGCTGGCGCACCTGAATGTATCTCCGGAAGTCCGCGCGCATAACATTATGGTAAGTCATTACGAAGCGGGTCAACTGGCTTACATGGACAGCAAAGCGCTCGCCAAGCTGCAAAGCGACCTGGCTAACCTGGTCGCGGAAGCGACGGGAGGGAAGAAATGAGACTTACCGCACAGCTTACGATTTCGGCTCTGCTGGCCGCCGGCGCCCTGCTCGCTCAGGGCGGCCGTGGAGCGGGTGCAGGCGCCACCAACGGCTTCTATCGATACAACTACAACACCACGGAAGAGATTCAGCCCGTCCGCTATCCCGCCGAGCCCATCGTGACGCAGCACCAGATCACGCTGCACGGCGAGACCATCAATTATTCCGCGCATGTGGGTTTCATGCCGATCCGTCACGCCACCAGCGGTGTAACTCAGGGCCACTTGTTTTATGTCTATTACTCCAAAACCGGTGTCACGGACAAATCCAAGCGGCCGGTCTGGTTCCTGTTCAATGGCGGCCCGGGCGCGGCGACAGTCTGGCTGCACATGGGCGCATTCGGCCCAAAGATGGTGAAGTTACAACCGAACGGCATGCAGATGCCGCCGCCCTACACCTATGTGGATAACCCGAACTGCCTGCTCGATACCGGCGACCTGGTCTTCATCGACGCCATGGGCACCGGCTACAGCCGTCCCGACCATCCGCGGTTCGGCGCCGATTTCGGCGGGGTTGAAAACGATCTCGCCGCCTTCGGCGAATTCATCCGCAGCTTTCTGAATGAGTACAACCTGTGGGGATCGCCGCTGTTCGTGGGCGGCGAAAGTTATGGAACGACGCGCGCCGCGGGCCTCGCGGGATATCTTACCGACCACGATATTCCGATCAACGGCGTGATGCTGCTTTCGGCGATCATCGACGTCAATGCGAACGCGGGCGAGCAGCGCCAGCTCGCCACACTGCCCACCGAAATCATGACCGCGCATTATCACAAGAAGCTGCCGCCGGACTTGCAGAAGCTCTCGGTGGAGCAGATCGCGGACAAGGCGCGCGAGTTCGCTTCGGGCGAGTATCTGGAGTATCTCTTCGATGGAGCGCGAGCCACGCAAGCCGAGCGCGAGAAGGTGCTGACCGATTTCTCCCGCTACACAGGACTGCCTAAGCCCTTCGTCGATTCCCTGGACCTGCGAGTGCCGCTGGGACCGTTCAGCACGGAATTGATGCGCGAAAAGCACATGATGACCTCGCGGCTCGATTCGCGCTTCGCGGGTTACCAGATTGATGGGGGCGCCACCAACACGAGCTTCGATTTCAGCAACGCCAATATCGAGAACTGCTTCCTGACGGCCTTTGAAGCATACGTTCGCAATGACCTGAACTATAAGAACGATAATCTCTATTACGTGGCCGGCAACGCGCCGCAATGGAGCGGAGAATACAACACAGTGGTGAACCTGGAAACGGGCTTCGCGAAAAATCCGAGCATGAAACTCTTCGTAGGCTTCGGCTACTACGATTTCGCCTGCCCGTTCTACCCCATGGAATGGACCATCGCGCACCTGAAAGTATCGGACGAAATCAAGAAAAACAACATCTCCCGGGGATACTACGAATCCGGCCACATGGTGTACATAGACGCAAAAGCGGCAGCGAAGTACCACGCCGACTTAGTGAAGTTCGTCGAAGGGGCTTTGCCTAAGTAAGTGGCAGGGCTCATTTACCACAGAGGCACAGAGGACGCACAGAGGACACAGAGAAACACTTTTAGTCTTCTCTGTGAAGGCTCTGTGTCTCTGTGGTTAAATCGCGATGTCCCTACCCACGGCCAAAGCCAGCAGCGGGAAATAATCCCGGTACATGTGGTAAGTCAGATAAAACACATTCGGGAAACCCGTCCCTGTGCTTGCTTGTTCCGGCCACGTCCCGTCGGGCTGTTGCAGAGTTAGCAGAAACTGAATTCCCTTCTTCAGCGCAACCGAATCCTTGTCTCCCGACGCTGCCAATCCCAGGACAGCCCACGCCGTCTGAGAAGCGCAACTTGCCGCGGCGACGAAGCGGTCTTCCGTATAGCTTTCGCAGGATTCTCCCCAGCCGCCATCGGCGTTCTGAACGGTGCGCAGCCAGCGCGCTCCTTTGGCAATAGCGTCTTTCGCTTCGCGCGACTGGCTCGCGGCCAGGCCTCGCATCGCCAGGAACGTTCCGTAAAGATAATCCACGCCCCAGCGGCCGTACCAGCTACCGTCCTGTTCCTGCGCGTGGAGTAAGTACGCCACCCCTCGCCGCGCCGCATCGTGATCGGCCATTCCCCTTCGACAGAGACACTCCAGCACCCGCCCCGTGATATCCGGACACGTGGGGTCGAGCATCGCGTTATGGTCCGCGAACGGGACCTCATTCAACACGGCCCAGTTGTTGTCCACGTCGAAAGCCGCCCAGCCCCCGTCATTCGATTGCATGGCCAAAAGCCAGTTGATGGCGCGGCGTTCGGTGGCGGCTTGCGCCTGCGCGTTGCTCGCCTTGGCATGCATCAGCGCCAGCAGCACCATGGCCGTATCGTCGATATCCGGATAAAACTCGTTGGCGAATTCAAAAGCCCAGCCCGATGGCTCCGTATCGGGACGCTTGACGCTCCAATCGCCTTGGCGCCGCACCTCTTTGGTCAGCAGCCAGTCGGCCGCCGTGGTTAGGTGCGGACCGGCATCGCCCGCTTCGCCCATGGCAAACGCGCAGATCGCGGTATCCCAAATCGGCGAGACGCACGGCTGGAAGATGAAGCGGTCGCCGTCCTCCAGCAGCAGCGATTCGAAGTGGCGAATCGCTTCCATCCGGTCGGGATGATCGGGCGCGTAGTTGAGCGCGTCGAGCGCCATGATGAAGTACATCATCGCCGGGTAAATCGCGCCGAGCCCCTCGGTGTGGCGCGTGCGCGTGAGCACCCACTGTTCCGCCTCGCGAACGGCCGCCATGCGGATGCGCTTCGGCCCGCGCGCTTCCCAGATCTTGAACAGTTTATCGAGATGGTGAAAGACCAGCGAGAGGCCTTTGTTTCGCGGCAGCGACAGCTTCCGATCCGGGTCCAGAAGTTCGTCCAACGCAAAGCCCGCGGGCGCGCGCCGTCCCCGTCCGCAGGACTGCACAATCGAAAGCGGCACCAGAATCGACCGGGTCCATGACGACATTTCGTATAGCACGCCGCCGGGCAGCATAACGATTTCCGGCGGCACAGTGGGCACATACTTCCGCGGGTACAATCCGAACAAGCTGAGGTTGATCTTCACGTAGCTGTTCGCCGCCTGCAAGCCGCCGAGATCCAGAATGCAGCGGCGCGCGCGGCGCAGCGGGTCGCTATCGGGATCCACGCCGGCGAGTTTAAGCGCCGTGTAGGCCTTCACAGTCGCGCTGACTTCCGCGGGTCCGCCAGTGTAAATGTTGAACCCGCCATCGGGGAGCTGCCGCTCCAGGATTGACCGGACAGCCTTCCCGATGCGCTCGCGCGTCGGCGGATTCCAGATGCGGCCTTCCGGCTGGTGCAGCCACAATTGCAGCAGGATGTAATCGGATTCGAGCGTGGTATCGGCGGTCAGCTCGCCGCACCAGAAACCTTCGGGCGCCTGCTGTTTGGCGAGCGCTTCGCGGGCGCGGCGAATGGCGGTCTCAATCGCTTGCGCCGAAGGAGCCGGGACGCTGGCAGATGATACGCGCGGACCTGGGGCCGTCATTTCCTTCCACTCGTAGGACATCTAAGCTGAAATCTTATCGTAACAACGTAAACTGAGGAAATGGATTTTCAACTGGACGCGGTGGAAGCTCGCGCACTCGGCGCGCTCATGGAAAAGGAGATGGCCACGCCCGAGTATTATCCGCTCAGCCTCAACGCGCTGGTGAATGCGTGCAACCAGAAGTCGAACCGCGAGCCAGTAGTGTCCTACGACGACGAGACCGCGGAGGCGGCGCTCGAACGCTTGCGAGACAACGGCCTCTCCACGCGCATCACCGGGCGCGACGTTCGCGTACCGAAGTACGGTCAACGGTTCACCGAGAAGTACAACCTGGGCCGCCGCGAGGAAGCGGTGATCTGTCTGCTGCTGCTGCGCGGTCCGCAGACCGTCGGAGAATTGCGCGGGCGCAGCGACCGTCTGTATCAGTTCGATGATCTCGAAGCGGTGGAAGCCACGCTCTCGCGATTGAGCGAGATGGGCTTTGTGACGAAGCTGGCCCGCCTCCCGGGCTCGCGAGAGGCACGGTACGCGCACCTTCTGTCGGGCGAAGTGGAGGCCGCCGTCGAAACGGAACACGCGTCCACTCCGTCTCCATCCCCGGGCGCGCCGAGCGATCGGGAGCGCATCGCGGCATTAGAGCGGGACGTTGCCGGGTTGAAGGCGGCATTCGATGAATTTCGGCAGAAGTTCGAGTAGCACAGCCATTCTGTTTTTCGTGGCGCTTCGCACGCTCGCGGCACAGGCCGTGGAAGGGCAAGTGGTCGACGCGCACACCGGAGCGCCGGTTCCATCCGCGCAGATCGTGCTTCTGCAACGGCCCGGGCCGCCGGCTTACGAAGCTCACGCGAACGCTCTCGGGCAGTATCGAATCGAACGTGTGAAAGCAGGAGTGTATACGCCGCGATTCTCCGCTCCCGACTACTGGTCCAGTTACAGCGGCCTGAACCCGGACGCGGCGCCGGCGTTAGCTGTTGCTTCTGGAGTCGATGCCATCCGCCTGGACGGGAAACTGGAAAGAGTCCCAAAAATCTCTGGTCGCGTGATTGACGGGGACGGCAATCCCGTACGCTATGCTCGCGTCTGGCTGATATGGGAGGACCCGGCGTGCCGTCCGCCCATGTGCATCCGCATTACTCACGAGTTGAAGTGCAACGATGCCGGCGAATACAGTTCGCACGAATTCGATACGCCCGGCACCTGGGTGGTTGCCGCCGCGGCGCCTTCATCGTGGAAAGCTCCGAAAGAAAAGGACGGCCAGCCGATGGGTTGGGCGGAAACCTACTACCCCAACGTGGCCGATCGCGCTCTCGCGCAGCGTATCCCGATCCGTGCGGGTGATGACCGGCGCGGCATCGACATTCGCCTCGCCGCCGTCCCCGTGCATCGCATTGCCGGTCGAGTGGTGGGCCCCGGTGGCGACGCGCTCCAGCACGCAACGGTGACACTGGCCAGGGACAACGGCCCGGATTTCGACGCTGAAACGGATAAAGACGGAAGCTTCTCCTTTGACGCTGTAGCCGACGGCAACTGGGTTTTGTTCGCACACGGCGACAAGTCGAACTCGAAGCTCATCGGTATGCGCGAATTGCGCCTGGATTCCGAGGATGCCACAGAAATGCGCCTCGCCTTGACCGCGCCGTTTTCGATTCACGGGAGCGTTACCGCCGAGCGTGCGGAGGGAATGCCGGCGCCTCCCCGTCCGGAGATCGTGCTCCTGCGCGACACGTCCGTCGTCCGCGTCAGCGCATTCCCAAGAACCGATCCCGCGAGAACTGACGATAAGGGCGCGTTTACTGTTGCTAACTTATACCCCGGCCCCTATCGCATCCTGATTATGGACCCGCCGCTGCCGCCCTACTATCTGGACGCCATTCGCGTCGGCGACTTGGACGGCGCCGAAAGCGTTCCGATCGCGTCAGCCGCGCAAACGGTGGAGGTTCATTACAAATCGGACGGCGGTCGCGTGATCGGCACGGTCTCGGGTTGCAATCACGGAACCGTGACACTCATTCCGGCAGACTCCGCGCATCGCCGAGGCTTCTTTCGCGGCGCCGCGTGCGGCAGTGACGGACGCTTCGACATCATAGCCGTAAAGCCCGGCGACTACTACGCAATCGCCCTGCAGGACCCGGCGGCGATGATGAACCTGGCGACCGATGACGCTGCCATTCGCTACCAGGGCGTCCTCGTCACCGTACGCCGCAACGAGACCACGCAAGCCGACTTAAAGTTCTGACCCCGGCAACAGCCGCTGAATCAAGTCCGCGATCTCGAACACCGCCCGATTCTCGATGCGCTCCGTCGCTGCGCGGAACTTTTCGTACTCGCCCGGCCGCAGCAGCCGTTCGACAGCCGCCGCGACCTCCCGAAAATTCCGCAGCACAATGCCGATTCCCTGCTCTTCCACCCACTCGGCGTTGTAGCGCTCCTGCGGCAGCGTCCACGCGTTGCGCTCGACAATCACCGGCAGATGCATCGCCACCGCCTCGCTGATCGTGCCCGGACCCGGTTTGCCTATCAGGTAATCGGAAAGCTGCATATAGCGCGGGATCTCCTTCGTGAAACCTTCCACGAATAACGGCGCCGGATGCGGAATCGCCTTCAATTTCGCGGCGAGTTTTTCATTGTGCCCGCAGATCAGGATGAGCTGGCGATCCGGCAAGCTCTGCGCGATTTCAAGCATGACTTTCGATCCCTGCCCGCCGAACAAGACGAGTCCGACAGGCTTGGCCGGGTCGAAGCCGAGAGCCTTCCGCGCGGCCGCGCGATCCTCCGGCGGAAGCGGCTGCACGTCGTAAAACCGCGGGTTGAGAATCATGCCGGAGACGCGATGCACGCGATGCCCGGCGTGTCCCAGCGCGCGCGCCTGCTGCGCCGCCTTCTCGCTACCGCAGACCACATCCTGCGCGTGCGGTTCCAGCCAGAAATGCGGCGGGTAGTCGGCAATGTCGGTCAGAATCGTCACCAGCCGCGTGCCGGGCAGCGCCGTCTCCAGACTTTGGCAAAGCGCTCGATTGAAATTCGGCACCAGCGACACCACCAGATCCGGCCGGCTCTTCTTCCAGTACCTCTCGAGGACCCGCACTTGCTGCCGGTGGAACATGCGAATCAGCAGATGCATCATGACCACAAGCTGCGGCGAGCCGAGCGTCCAACCACGCTTGAGCAGCAGGTTGTAAACATCCTGCAGACGGTGCCGCGTGAGCTTGCGGAATACGTCGATCTCGTCCAGAATCTCCTGCAGATTCACCATGCGGATTTCGACGCCTGCGCCCTGCTGCTCCATCACCTGGCGCAGAGCGGTGGCGGCGGAACGGTGACCGCCCCCGGCGTCGAAATACAGGAAATCCAGCTTCTTCACTCCCAACGATTGTGCCATGCGATACAACCCGCGTGGCGCAAAACATGTACGTTCATGAATGTTTTTCCGCTACGTCACCGAATTGTAGCGAGTGCCGCCTTAGAACTAAACTGTATGCAGAGCACCCACGTCGAAATAAATGGTCTTTCACCTGCTGTTCCTGCAAACGCCATGCTGAGCTTCATCGCGCGCCGCGACCATAGGCTGATGCGGCGGCTGAATCGCTGGTCCGCGCCCCGCTGGATCCGCGTGTGGATGCTCTGCGCCACGCGCGGCGGCGATGGGTGGCTGTGGTACGCCCTCGGAGCGATCGTATTACTGGTGGGCGGCCCCGACCGGTTTTGGGCCGCCGGCTCGGCCGCCGTCGCGGTGGCGCTCGGCATCACCCTGTTCCTGAGGGTGAAGAAAATGACCGGCCGCAGACGTCCCTGCGCCTTGGAACCGCATTGCTGGGCCACGCTGCTGCCTCCCGACCAGTTTTCGTTCCCATCGGGCCACACCATCACGGCGTTCGCGGTATCGGTTTCGCTGATCCGGTTTTACCCGAGCCTCACAATCGGGCTGCTGTTCTGCGCCATCTCGGTCGCCGCCAGCCGGATCGTGCTCGGAATGCATTTCCTCAGCGACGTGCTCGCCGGCGCGGCCATCGGAACAGGTTTGGCGCTCGTCGTCACCACCGTCGCCATGCGCTTCGCGTAGAGCGCCCGGTCCAATCCGCGGCTCTGAAAACTCCGGCTGCTGTTCTCGTCGCGCTCCATTCGCCTTTCGATACCGTTTACCGCTCCCTCGCGGGGTTGTGAAAAAATCCGGCTGCTGTTCTCGTCGAACTCCATGCGCCTTTCGATGCACCGTTTACCGCTTCCTAACGGGGTTGTGAAAAAATCCGGCTGCTGTTCTCGTCGAAGTCCATGCGCCTTTCGATGCACCGTTTACCGCTTCCTAACGGTCGCGGCTCCGTTAGCAGAATCAAGTACATACGGAGCCGTGACCGTGAGGGAGCGGTAAAAGGTGCCGGGGATGCGAGTGCGTTTGAATGCGGCAAAGAAGCGATTCGATATTTTTTCACAAACGCGTGAGGGAGCGGTCAAAGATGCGGGAATGCGCGTGCGTTTGAATGCGTCAAAAAGCAATTCGATATTTTTCACAAGCCCTTAAGGGAGCGGTAAACGGTGCCGGGGATCGGAGTGCGTGAAGCGTCCGTTAAACTGAATTCATGCCCATTCGAATCGTGCAGGTCGACGCCTTCACCAACCGCCCGTTCGCCGGAAACCCCGCCGCTGTGTGCGTCCTCCCGGAAGCCCGCCCGGACGACTGGCTGCGCAACGTCGCGCGTGAAATGAACCTCTCGGAAACCGCCTTTCTCGTGCCGCAAAATGGCGGCTATCACCTCCGCTGGCTCACTCCCACCGTCGAGGTCGATCTCTGCGGTCACGCGACCGTCGCCAGCGCCCACGTGCTCTGGGAAGACGGCCATCTGCCGCCCGGACAGCGGGCGCATTTCCACACCCGCAGCGGCCTCCTGCTCGCCGACCGGCGCGGCGATTGGATCGAGCTCGACTTCCCCGCAAAGAGTGCCACACCGTCCGCCGCGCCCGACGGACTCCTCTCTTCGCTAGGCGTTCCCAATCCGCTCTACGTCGGCCGCAACGCCTGGGACTACCTGGTCGAAGTGGAATCCGAGGACCAGCTCGCCGCCCTCTCTCCCGACCACACGCAGCTCCGCAAAATTCCTGTACGCGGCGTGATCGCCACCTGCCGCGCAAAGTCCGGCAGCGAGTTCGACTTTTTATCGCGCTTCTTCGCCCCGGGCTCCGGCGTCGATGAAGATCCCGTCACCGGCTCCGCCCACACTGCGCTCGGCCCCTACTGGGGAGCAAAGCTGAACAAAACCGAAATGACCGGCTTTCAAGCGAGCCAGCGAGGCGGCGTCGTGCGCGTGCGGCTCGCCGGTGACCGCGTCATTCTCGGAGGGCAGGCGGTCACCGTGATGACGGCTGACCTTTTGGCGTAAGTGATAAACTGGCCAAGTGCCGAAAGACGTCCCCGATGATCCGCCGCCGTTTCTGGGCGCCTGGAAACGCGTCTATATCTGGGTGATGGTGTACCTGGCCGGCATCATTGGCGTCTTTTACCTGTTCACGAGAGCCTATCGATGAGACCGCTCGACTGGGTCGTCCTGCTCGTCTCCCTGATCTCCATCATTGCCTACGGCCTCTACCGCAGCCGCGGCAGCAACACCGTCGATCGTTACCTCCTGGCCGGCAAGAGCATGCCGTGGTACGCCATGGCGCTTTCCATCATGGCCACGCAAGCCAGCGCCATCACCTTCATTTCCACCACCGGCCAATCGTTCGTCGACGGCATGCGGTTCGTGCAGTTCTATTTCGGCTTGCCGATTGCGATGGTCGTGATCTGCGCGACCGTCGTGCCGCTGTTTCATCACGCCAAGGTCTATACCGCGTACGAGTACCTGGAAAATCGCTTCGATGCGAAAACCCGCGCCCTTGCGAGCCTGATCTTCCTGCTGCAGCGCGGCCTGTCCGCCGGCCTTACCATCTACGCGCCCGCGCTTGTCCTGGGAGTGATTCTCGGCTGGCCGGAGCGTGTCACCACTACGCTCATGGGAGCGGTCGTGGTCACCTACACCGTGCTCGGCGGCATCAAAGCGGTCACCTGGAGCGACGTGCAGCAGATGTGCATCATCTTCCTCGGCCTGATCGTCTCGCTCGTCACCGTGATCGTTCTGCTTCCTTCGCAGGTCTCCTTCGGCGACGCGGTTTACCTCGCAGGCGCCGCCGGCCGCCTCAACGCCGTCACCACGCACTTCACATGGAATGATCCGTTCAACATCTGGAGCGGACTGCTCGGCGGCACGTTCCTCTTCCTCTCTTATTTCGGCTGCGACCAATCGCAGGTGCAGCGCTATCTGACAGGCAAATCGATCTCACAGAGCCGCCTCAGCCTCCTCTTCAACGCCGTCGCCAAAATTCCGATGCAGTTCTTCATCCTGTTCATCGGCGCGATGGTCTTCGTGTTCTACCTCTTCACGCAACCGCCCCTGCTCTTCCAGCACGCCGAGCTCACTCGCATTGGCGCCACCGCCGAATTCCCCGCCGTACAAGCCCGCTTCAATGAGGCGTTTGCCCGCCGCCGCAATGCTGCCCTGGCCCTCGCGAAAGCCCACCATGACGGCGACGCCGCGGGCGAAGCGGCACAAAAGGAGCTCTACCGCGCCGCCGAAACAGATGTCGATGCCGTTCGCACCCAGGCGCAGAAAATGGTGGAGCAGAACGGCGGAGAAAAGGGCTTCAAGGACACCAATTACATCTTTCTCTCCTTCGTGACGCGCTATTTGCCGGTTGGGATCGTGGGCCTGGTGATCGCGGTGATCTTCGCGGCCACCATGTCCGCAAGTTCCGGCGAGATCAATTCGCTGGCCACGGTCACCATCGTCGATATTTACAAACGCCACATCCGGCCCGGCGCAAGCGACCACCACTACGTCTCCGCCTCACGCTGGGCTACTCTCTTTTGGGGAATCTATGCCGTTATGTTCGCCGGATGGGCGGGCAAGCTCGGCGCGCTCATCGTGGCGGTGAATAAGGTGGGGTCGCTCTTCTATGGTTCGTTGCTTGGCTGCTTTGTGCTCGCGCTGCTATTCCGCCGCGTGCGGGGAACCGCCTGCTTCATCGGAATGATTGCCGGAGAAGGCGCCATCCTGGCAACCGCGAAATTCACGGACGTCTCATTCCTCTGGTACAACGTAATCGGCTGCGTAGTGGTGGTGACCGTCGCGCTGCTGATTACGAGTTTCGATGCGCCCCGTACGGCTCCCTCGGGGTCGAGCGCCTAATTCGCCTTTTCCCGGCACCTTTTACCGCTCCCTTACGGTCACGGCTCCGTTTGTGGTTCATGCTGCTAACGGAGCCGCGACCGTGAGGAAGCGGTAAACGGTGTATCGAAAGGCGAATGGAGCGCCACGAGAACAGCAGCCGGATTTTTTCACAAAGGTGTACCGAAACCGCGCACGTGGCAACCTATGCCGCTGAACCCTTCCGCCGCAGTCGCCGCCACAGCAAATACCCGACCAGCACCACCGCGCCCGCCACGCTGGCCGCCACCAGATACCCTTCCACGTGCTCCTGAACGCTCTTCCAGCGCTCGCCCAAAAAGTAGCCGATGCCGACGAACGTCGCCACCCACATCGCCGCCCCCGAGTACGCGAACACCGCGAACATGTGCGGCTCTACGTCGCTCATTCCTGCCGCGTACGCCGTCAAATGCCGCACGCCCGGCACGAAGTAGCCGAACGTCAGCCCCCAGTGGCCCACGCGCTCAAACCAGGCATGCGCCTTCTGCACGTGCTTCTCCGTGACGTGGATATACCGGCCGTATCGATGAATCAGCTTCATGCCGAAATTGCGGCCCAGCCAGTAGCTGACCGTAATCCCGCTCACGCTGCCCGCCAGCGCCGTGCCGAAGGCGAGCGGCAGCGATAAATGCCCGGCGTACACCAGGTATCCGGAAAAGGTCAGCAGTGTTTCGTCCGGCACAGGCAGCCCCACAATGCCGAACATCAAGAGCAGAAAAATCGCGAGGTACCCATACTGCGTGATCCAGCCGAGTACCTGATGTTCCACGCGCGGCTACACCACCAGGGATGTGATGTCCACCGGCGTGCGGACGCCGCCGATCACCACCAACCCGCTCTCCGTCACGTGATGGTGCTTGCGATCCGCCGCCAGGTCGTATCCAATGCACGCGTCTTCCGGAATCCGCACGTTCTTATCGAGGATCGCGCGGCGCACCTTCGCCCTGCGGCCGACGTCGCAGTTGTCCAGAATCACGCAATCCTCCACCAGCGCTCCCGAGTGCACGCGCACGCCCCGGCCGAGCACTGAGTTCTTCACCGTGCCGCCCGAAAGAATGCAGCCCCCGGAGATGATGCTATCGATTGCGTGGCCCCGCCGGTTCTCCTCGTCGAAGGCGAACTTCGCCGGCGGATCGGGATAGCTCGCGCTGCGCAGCGGCCATTCGCGGTTGTACAGGTTCAGCGCGGGCGAGACCATCCGCAGATCCATATTCGCTTCGTAGTAGGCTTCTATGGTTCCCACGTCGCGCCAGTACGGCTCGTTTTCCACCGGTTCGCCGGGAATGCGGTTGGTCTGAAAATCGTACGCGTACATCTCGCTGTTACCGGCGAGTTTGGGCAGAATGTCCCGCCCGAAATCGTGATTGCTGTTCTCCTCGTTGGCGTCTTCATGCAGCAGGCGCAGCAGCGTGCGCGTGGAGAACACGTAGTTCCCCATGGACGCGTACACGCGCTCGCCATCGCCGGGCATGGTAGGAGCATTTGGATTCTTCTCGTGGAAGCCCATGATGTGGCCGTCCTCGGACGTTTCGATGACGCCGAATTCGTGCGCGTGTTTCTTGTCCACCGGAATCGCCGCTACGGTCACTTCCGCCTGCTTCTGCACGTGGAAGTCGATCATGTTCCCGATATTCATCCGGTAGATATGATCGCCGCCGAAGATCGCCACTACGTGCGGGTCGCTCTGCTCCACCAGGTTGATGTTCTGGTAAATCGCGTCCGCCGTGCCCTGATACCAGGTCTCGCCCGGCGACCGCATCTGCGCCGGCACCGGAATGATGAACTGCGATTTCAGCAGTCCGCCGAACTGCCATCCCTCGCTCAAATGTTGCAGGAGCGACTGACTCCGGAACTGCGTCAGCACGTACACGGAGTAAATGCCGCTATTGATAAAGTTACTCAGAACGAAATCGATGATGCGGTACTTGCCGCCGAACGGAACGGCCGGTTTGGCCCGTTCCTTTGTGAGCGGGTACAGCCTGGTACCCTTACCGCCAGCCAATACAATTCCGAGCACTCGTATGCGCATAGGCGAACCAAACCACATTGTTCCAACAAGACACGGAAAATGGCAAGAGGCAAAACGGCTTCAGCGTTTCACCACCGTCAGGGTCACCTCAGACGGGTATTCGCGCGAATGGTGGATCGCGTTGTGCGCCACCGCCCCCTTGGCCTCGTCATAGTTGTTGCCGCCTGTGTTCATGTTCCGGTCGAAACGCGGGAAGTTGCTGCTCGATACTTCAATCCGCACGCGGTGCCCCGCCGGAAAGTAATTGCTCGTAGTCATTGGCTGGATCGCGACCTTGTACACCTTACCCGGCTCCATCCACGCGACCGGCTTATCGTAACCGTTCCGGTACCGCAGCCGCTGAATGGTTTCATCCAGGTTATAAGCTGTGCCGTCCGGAAAGACATCGATCAGCTTCACCGTGATATCGGTATCTTTCGCATCGCTCGAAACGTACAATGTGGCGTCGATGGGGCCGCTCGCCTCCACGCCTTCTTTCAACGGTTCGGACGTGTACACCAAGATATCGGCGCGCGCCTCCATCTTGCGCTGATCGAAGGCGCCGCCCGTGACCGCGTTGCCCGTGCAGCACACGTTCCCGCCATAGCTCGGAACCGGGTTCATCGGGTCATACGCGAACGTATCCGCCCGATCCTCTCCCGGCGCCGCCGCGCCCAGGACGCCATCGCCGTTCAGGCTGTTCGCCCTTCCGCCGCTCCCCAGGTAAAACGTCATCGGCTGCGCGCCCGCCGGAGGCCACGTGTCGGCCGTCTGCCACTTGTTCATTCCCATCGTGTAATAGCGGACCTTGGGCATCTTCTCTAATACGCCGTTGTTCTCGCCCTTCAGGAAATGGTCGAACCAGCCATACGTCAGCTCCGAATAATTCAGCCGCGCATCGCCCATATCGCGCTCGCCCACCACGGTGTGCTCCGTCGCGCGCGTGTAACTGCAATGCAGCGTCGGCGCAATCACGGCGTACTGCTCATTGGCGATCTCCGGCCGTGCCGTCTTCCGCACAAAGTTATACGCCGCCAAGTTCGGACCCACCGACACGTCGTACCAGCTCATGAACCAGAAACCCGGCACGTTGACCTTCATATCGTCGTGCCACAGCCCGCCGCGATACCAGTCCGGCGAATTCGGCGTGCGCTTGATCATGGCGCCGCCGGTCGATACTTCCATGCGGTCCGCAAAAATGCCGCGCGGTCCATTCACCGCCTTCAGAATGTCCTGCTCCGGCAAATGCTGCAGCGCCTTTGACCAGTCCACCGGCGGCATCTGCGGCGCCAGATCGAACATGCGCGAGGCCGCGATCAGGTCCGCCTGCGAAGTATTCGGCGGAAACATCGGCCGCACCTGATTTTGCTCCCCGTAAATCCACGCGATGAACAGCATCTGCACCGCGCCGCCGCGATACCAGTTGCCCTGTTCGTAATACGGGCCCACCCGGCCGACACCCGCCCCGAAGCCCTGCGGGATCATAGCCGCGAACGCCGGATTCCCCTGCGCCGCCACGCCAAGCTGCCACTCCGCCGTCGACGAGCAACCGATCGTCCCCACCTTCCCGTTCGACCACGGCTGCGAGCTCATCCACGTAATCGCGTCCGACCCGTCGGAGAGCGGAGCGCCCAGAATATCGTAATTGCCCTCGCTGAAGAAGTGGCCGCGCTCGTTCATCTCCACGTACGCGTACCCGCGCTTCACCGCCTCCAATTCCGCCGTCATGTCGCGAGGCAGACCGTTCTTCACGTCCCAGTAATTGAAGTTGTAGGGAGTGCGAACGAAGATGACCGGAACCTTGCCCGTGGCATTCTTCGGACGATAGATGTCCGTCGCCATGCGCTTCCCGTCGCTCATCGGAACCATGACCTTGCGGTCGATGACGGCGATGCTCTCGAGCTCTTTTTCAGTAGCGTTGCGAGCCGCAATCTGCTGAGCGGTCAGTGCGCTTCCGCCTTGCGCGAATAAAGAGGGAGCAAGCAGAAAAAGTAGGCCGGCAGCCGTTTTCATAGTCCACAGTGTACTGCATCATCGCAGGCGATCGTGTCAGAGAGGATTTGAATCAGAGTCCGATGATCATCGTTCCCCAACTCCGTAACAATCCTCAAGGAATCGCCGCCTCCGCCGATATGTCCCCTGAATGATCTCCATCGTAGGAATCGTCATTGTCCTGGGAGCAATTGCCGGCGGCTACCTTATGGAGCATGGAAAGCTCCTCGTCCTTCTTCAGCCGGCAGAACTAGTCATTATCTTCGGAGCGGCCATCGGCACCGTCGTCATTGCCAATCCCCTCCCCATTCTCATAGCCATAGGGAAAGGCATCGCCGGGGTCTTCACGGGAGGGCCTTTCACCAGGGAACGTTATACGCAGGAATTGAAAATGATCTACGAATTCCTCACCCAGGGCCGCAAACTCGGCACTGCGAAGATCGAGGAAGATGTGGATAACCCGGCCAAGAGCCAGATCTTCTCCAAATACCCGGTATTCCTGAAAAACCATCACGCGCTGTCATTCTTCTGCGATACGTTGCGCATGGCGGTTTCGGGCGGCGTCGATCCGCTCGACATCGACCAGATGATGGACGTGGATCTCGAAGTGCACCAGCGCGAGTCGGCCGAACCTGTGGCCGCGCTCACCACCATGGCCGATTCGCTGCCGGGTCTTGGCATTGTCGCCGCCGTGCTCGGCGTGGTCATCACTATGGGCGCGCTCGGCGGCCCTAAGGAGGAGATCGGCCACCGCGTCGCGGCCGCGCTCGTGGGCACGTTTCTGGGAATCCTGCTCTGTTACGGCATTTTCGGTCCGCTCGCCGCGGCCATGGGCAAACAGAATGAAGCCGAACACCATTATTTCGGATTCCTGCGCATGGCCGTGCTCGCGTTCGTCAAGGGGCTCAGTCCGATGATGGCCGTCGAACTGGCCCGCCGCGCGATTCCGACCGGAGTCCGCCCCAGTTTCCAGGAAATGGAAGCTGCATGCCGCGGAGGGAGCTCCGCCCCGGCAACGAGGGCCGCCTGACATGGCCGAAATCAGTGAAGCTGCTCCGCAAAAGCCGCCCGCACCCATTATCCTCATCCGCAAGAAGAAGGCGGGACACGGCGCGCATCACGGAGGCGCGTGGAAAGTCGCCTATGCCGATTTCGTCACGGCCATGATGGCCCTCTTCATTGTGCTCTGGTTGATGAGCGCCGATAAAGAGGTGCAAAAGGCCGTCAGCGCGTACTTCAACAATCCGTCCGGCCCCGGCAAACAGGTCGGCACGGCCGCCGCAGGCGCGGGCAACGCCATCGAACTGCCCAAAGACGACATGAGCAAGCTCCGCGAGAAGATACAGCAGGCGCTCATGACCGTCCCCAATTTCAGCAATCTCAAAGACCACGTCGAGATAACCATCACCAGCGACGGGCTGCGCATCGAGCTGCTCGAAACCGAAGCCGGCATCTTCTTCGAATCGGGAAGAGGCGCCCCCAGCGAAGCCGGCACGGAGTTGCTCACGCGGCTCGCACAGGAACTTGGCAAGCTCCCCAACCATCTGCTCATAGAAGGCCACACCGATTCAAAGCCCTACGGAAGCGGCGGGACATACACGAACTGGGAGCTCTCCACCGACCGCGCCAACTCCGCCCGCCGCATCATGGAATCCAACGGCATTCGCCCCGAACAGATCGTCCAGGTGCGAGGCTTCGCCGACCGCGCCCTACGCCACCCCGAAGATCCCGCCCACCCCTCCAATCGCCGGATTTCCGTGATCGTTCAGTACCAGAGTCCCTGAACCGGGTTGTCATCGGCGGCCAATGATCTTCCGCACACTCCCGCCCTGCAATCCGTCGCGAATCTGCCACATGCGCTATAATGAATTCGTTCTGCCCGGCAGTTTCACTTTTATCTCCTTCTATGTTCCTTAGTGTCAAAGAACTGGAATTAAAGAAGGTCCGTTTTGACCAGACCTTCGAGCCCGGCCAGATCGATTTTTCAGGGGAAGATCTCCAGCAGGCTTCTCCGCTGCACGCCAACGGGAGCGCCGAGCTGTTACCGCATACCGATGGCGAAGTCAGGGTTCAGGGCCGGTACACCGTTGAAATGACGGCGCAATGCGACCGCTGCCTGGGCTCCGCCCGTTTTCCGTTGGATGCCGGCTTCGATCTCTTCTACCGGCCCGCCAGCGCGATCGCGCGCGACGAAGAAGTGGCCATTGATGAAGGCGAAGTCGAAATCGGCTTCTACCAAAATGGCGGCCTGGAGCTCGAGGATATTTTGCGGGAGCAGGTGTTGCTTGCCCTCCCGATGCAAAAGGTGTGCAGCGACGTCTGCAAGGGAATTTGCCCCGTTTGCGGCAAAAACCGCAACGAGGCCGCCTGCGATTGTAAGATGGAGAGTGCGTCGGACCGCTGGAACGCCCTCCGGAATTTAGAACTGAAGAAATAGAGGAACCCGCGCCGGCTGTTCGATCCGCCGCGCCATTAAGTTGTAGAGGTAGAGATATGCCGAATCCCAAACGTAGACATTCCGCGGAGCGCACCGCCACCCGCCGCGCCCACGATGCCCTGAAGACCGTCAGCATCTCGGAATGCCCCAATTGCCACGAGCCGAAACTCCCCCACCGTGTTTGCCCCAAATGCGGTCAGTATAAAGGACGCGAAGTCGTCGAAGTTGCCGAGGAGTAAGCTGGCCGCCCGATGCTGACGATCGCTTTGGATGCTATGGGCGGGGACACTGCCCCGAAGTCCGAAGTTGAAGGAGCCATTGAGGCCGCCAGAAGCCTGGGAGTACGCGTCATTCTGGTCGGCCATCGCGACAAACTCGAACAGGAACTCAAGCGGCACAACGACTATCGCGACCTGCCCGTCGAAATCGAGCACGCCGAAGAAGCGGTGACCATGGAAGATTCCACCACCGCGGTGCGCACGAAAAAAGACAGCTCCCTGCGAATCGCCTCGCGCCTCGTCAAAAGCGGGCGCGCCGCCGGACTTGTGTCCGCGGGCAATACCGGCGCCGTTATGGCCACCGCCAAGATCGTTCAGGGCGTCGTCCCGGGCGTGAAACGGCCTGCTCTCGCCGGTGTGTTCCCGACCGTCAAAGGCTCGCCCGTCATCGTGGTCGATGTCGGCGCGAATGTCGATTGCACCCCGGACATGCTGCTGCAGTTTGCCGTCATGGGCGAAATTTATTCGCGCATCATTTTACGCACGCCCAAGCCGCGCGTCGGAATCCTTTCCATCGGCGAGGAATCCCATAAGGGCAATGAGCTCAGCCGCACCGCGACTGAGTTGCTGAAGCCCATGAATCTGAACTTCATCGGCAACGTGGAAGGCCGCGATATCTTTGGGGGCGACGTGGACGTCATCGTCTGCGACGGTTTCGTCGGCAATGTCGCGCTGAAAGTCAGCGAAGGGCTGGTCGATATGATCAAGCACCTGCTGCGCGAATCGCTCGAGTCCACCATCAGCTCCAAGATCGGGTCTTTGCTCTCGCGCACCGCCTTTGTCGATTTCAAGAAGCGCCTGGATTATTCCGAGTACGGCGGAGCGCCCCTGCTCGGCGTCCGCGGCGTCTGCATCATTACCCACGGGCGCGCCAACGCGAACGCCATCAAGAACGCCATCCGCGTGGCTTCGGAGTTCTCGCAAGGCAAGGTCAACCAGCACATCGAGGAAGAATTGGTAGTCGGGGCCCGCTAGCAGCGCGCCGCATGTTTGGCAAATTCCAGCTCGCTCTTCTGTTCCTGCCTGCCCTCGCAATGGCGCAGCAGCACGCCACCCTCACCGTGGGCAGTGCCGCCGCCGATTCCACCAAAGCCATCGTTCGCATCGATGCCAAAATCGACTCCGGCTGGCACCTCTATGCCGCCACCTCCCCAAGCGGCATCGCCCTCTCCTTCACCACGGATTCACCCGCCGTCACCAGCATTAAGATCTTTCAGCCCGCGCCAAAAGTCTCCTACGACGATGTGGTCCAGGCCAATCGCGAAGTCTACGAATCCGATACCAGCTTCTATCTCGAACTCGCTCTGAAATCCGCCGCCACCACCATCCCGCTGAAGGCGCGCTATCAGGTCTGCAGCGACACGCAATGCTTCCCCGGCCGCTGGAACACTGAAGTCGCAATCCCCCCTGCTGTCGCGTCGCTGCCCGCCATCCCCGCGGGCTATACCGAAGCCAAGGGCGCCGCCAAAACCGTCGCCTCCACCGGCGCGCCCGTGCCCGTGCGGGACGAGTCCGGCTGGGGCTTTTTCATCGTCACCGCCTTCGGACTCGGACTCGCTTCCATCTTCACCCCTTGCGTCTTCCCGATGATCCCGCTGACCATGTCCTACTTCCTCAACCGCAATTCCGGCGGACGTAGAGACAGCATCACGCAGGCGGTCGTTTTTTGCCTCGGGATCGTCGTCCTCTTCACCGCCATCGGACTTGCAGCGACGGCCGCGCTCGGACCCGCCGGCGTTAAGAATCTCGGCGGCAATCCGTGGGTCAACGGCTTCATCGCCGCGCTCTTCTTCGCCTTCGCCCTCAGCCTGCTCGGCGCCTTCGAAATCACCATTCCGTCCTCCGTCCTCACGCGCCTCAACAAATCCTCGGAAAAAGGCGGTTTCGGCGGCACGCTGCTGATGGGCTTCGCGTTCTCCCTTTCCAGCTTCGCCTGCGTCGGCCCGTTCGTCGGCACGCTCCTCGCGGCTAGCGTCGGCGGCGGTGGCGCGCGGCCTCTGGTCGGCATGGTCACCTTTGCCACCGGACTCGCGCTGCCTTTCTTCGTGCTCGCACTCTTCCCCGGCTATTTGAAACGCATGCCCCGCAGCGGCGGATGGCTCGCGCGCGTGAAAGTCGTCATGGGCTTCGTCATCATGGCGGCTTCCCTGAAGTACCTCTCCAGTGCCGACCAGGTACTGCATTGGGGCTTCCTTACGCGCGACCGCTTCCTGGCCGCGTGGGTCGTTCTCTTCGCCATGGCGGGTCTCTATCTGCTGGGTTTCCTGCGCCTCGAAGGCGTCAAGGCCGATGCCGAAATGGGACTCGGCCGCCTGCTCACGGGAATGGCGTTCCTCATCTTCGCCATCAGCTTGCTGCCGGGTATGTTCGGCGGTCGCCTTGGCGAGCTCGACGCCTACATCCCGGAGGCCGCGGCCGGAACCGCGCTGGGAAGCGGTGGCGCGGCATCTCCCTCAGACTCGCTTACCTGGCTCAAGGACCGTTACCAGGACGCCCTCACCCAGGCCCGGGCCGAAGGCAAGCTCGTCTTCATCGATTTCACCGGCTACGCGTGCACGAACTGCCATTGGATGCGCGCCAATATGCTCTCCCGCCCGGAGATCGCCGCGCTTCTGAAGAACTTCGTGCTCGTCGAGCTCTATACGGACGGAACCGACGCCGCCAGCGAAGCCAATTCCAAGATGCAGGTCGCGCGTTTCGGGACCGTAGCCGAACCGTTCTACGTCATCCAGACCGCCGACGAAAAAGTGATCGCTACCTTCGATCACCTCACCAAAGATCCCGCCGAGTATCTCGCTTTCCTGCAAGAAGGTTCAGGTCAATCTTCCCCGTCGGCAACACTCGGCGCCGCCGCCGCGCCCGCGGCCGATCTGAAGATCCCCAAGCTCACCACGCTCCAGGGAGCGCCCATCGACGCCGCCGCCTTCGCCGGCAAAACCGTCGTCCTCAACTTCTGGGCCACCTACTGCGTTCCCTGCATTCAGGAAGTTCCGATCTTCAACAAGATCGGCAAGCAGTACGCCGGACGCGTCGTGGTCATCGGAGTCTCCATGGATGAGCCCGACACCGACGTCGCGGGCTTCCTCAAAAAGCACCCCATGGACTATCAGGTCGCGAAGGGCTCCCCGGACCTCACCACGCCGTACGGCCTCGACAGTCTTCCCGTCACGTACGTCTTCGACAACTCGGGCAAAGTCACCGCGCATTTCGTCGGCTCCGTCAAAGGCCAGGAAGATCAACTCACAGCCGCACTCCGGTAGCGGCCTGCCTCCGGGCCGGTTGCACTGAATCGTATTGTTCACCCCCGAACACAGGTAACTTACTTGCAAAGCTGAAGCTGGGGTCTGTAACCAATGAAAACACTTCTTACTTCAGCATCTCTTTCCTTATTACTCATCGTTTCCGCGGGAGCGCAGGAACGTTCGCACGTAGCATTTAACATAGGAGCCGGCTTTACCGAACCGGTAGGCCACACCGGCCGTGTTACCGACATGGGGTGGAATGTCGGCGCGGGCGTAGGGTATAACTTCAACCCGTATGTCGGGCTGTTAGTCGACGCCAATTACTCCTCCTTCGGCATCAACTCCACCACGCTCGCCAATGTAGGAGCTCCGGGCGGCGGCTTCCACATCTTCTCCGCTACGCTCGACCCGATCATTCACATCGCACCTAAGTCGCACGCCGACGTGTATATCACCGGAGGCGGCGGCATTTACCATCGCAACCAGGACCTCACGGCTCCGGCGACCGCCATCACCACGGGCTTCGATCCGTTCTTCGGCTTCTTCCCCGTTGCGGTCAGCACCAATCAGGTGCTGGCTTCCTACACGGTCAATAAGCCGGGCGTCGATATCGGCATGGGCATTGCATTCGGTTCCAAGTGGCACGGAAAGTTTTTCGCCGAAGCCAAGTACAACCGGATCTTCATGCGCGATTCTCACACGGACTATGTTCCGGTAACCTTCGGCTTCCGCTGGTAACTCGCAAGCCCGGCGGGGCGTCATATGCTGCCGCCGGGCTTAGTTCGCCGCCGGACGCTCCACCCGATCGATCACCAGAACCTTGATGGGTGCCCTTCGCGATTCGAGTTTCAGACCGAGATCCTTTTCGAGCGCGTCCAGGAAGGTCATGCCGCCCTTCTGCTCCGCTTCTTTATCGGGAAGGAACTCCAGTTTAAAGTTGTAGTCGCCGCTCAGGCCGGTTTGATCCACAACCACCCGCCCCATCCGCCCTGAAAGATAGCCCTCGGCAAACGCCTTCATCGATACCTTCTTCGCCTGATAACTGTTGTTGCGCCCGATGTTCTGCGGGCCCTGCTCGTCGCCGTCCTGCCACCGTTTCAGCGCCGGATGAATGCCGTTCTTTCCTATCGTCAGCGCATACACGGGCATTTCTCTGGTGTCCTCGTGCAGCACGAGTTGGAAGCGGTCCGCGAGCAGCGCGCGCAGCCGCAGCCGCATCCTTTCACCCGCGCTCTTATCGTTAAACTGCGCTTCGGGCTCCCCGGCGGGAGCCTTGGCGTGGATATCGTAACGCTCCACGTCCAGCCAGCCCGGAGCGCCAATCAGTTGCTGGTCGCGAAGCGAATACGCGATCGTAACCAGCGCGCGGGCAGGCACATTTACCGCGTCCAAGCCGCCACCCGGCGAACGATTCACATTCACGTCCGAGCTCATCGAAGTATTCGGCTTCACCGACGCAACTTCAAACGTTAACTCCTGCGCGCCCACCGCCGAATGAGCCGCAAGCCAGAGAACACTCAGTAGCGCCGCCTTCATCCAGTGATGGACGCGCGCCGCCGCAAGACGATAGGATTCTCCAACCGTCCGCCGCGCATGACAAACTAGGAACGTGCGTACGCTCGCCCTTCTGGCCTTGATCGCCGCATTGCCCGCACAGGATCCCGTCTTCCGCACCGGAGTCGCCCTCGTGCGTGTGGATGCACAGGTTTCTTCTCCCGCCGGAATCGTCGAAGGACTGCAAGCCGAAGATTTCATCGTCAAAGACAACGGCCAGCCGCAAGCCATCAAGTATTGCACCCAGGATGAAGACCCCCTCGACCTGCTCCTGCTGTTCGACATCAGCGAATCCATGAAGCCCAGTATCCGCCGCGTCGCAGCCAGCGCGCGCACTGCCCTGTCGGAGCTCCGCAAGGGAGACCGCATCGCCGTCGCGGACTTCAACACCGACGCTTACCTGATGGCCGGCTTCACCGACGATCTCGACGAAGCGGCCGATAACGTCAGCCGCGTCGTCGACCTCCGCTTCGGCGGAGGTACCCACATCCTCGGCGCAATCAATGAGGCCGCAAAGTACTTCGAAAAGAACTCAGACCCGCACAAGCGCCGCGCCATCCTCGTCTTCACCGACGACGAAGGCCAGTTCTCCGCGCGCGAGAAAAACGTCGTCGACCGCATGTGGCAGAACGACATCCTGCTCTGCGGCCTGATCATCCGCTCCCATCCCCAGCAATTCGGAGGCGCGCTTCCCGGCCCCACCAGCGAAGACATCCTCGGAGTCGTGGAGAAAACCGGAGGCGAAACGGTCGATGCCGACGATCCCGGCCATGCGTTCCGCGAAATGCTCCGCCGTATGCGAAAGCGCTACAGTCTCTACTACGAGCCGCCCACCGGCAAGCCGGGCAGCGCCCGTAAAGTCTCCGTGGACCTCTCCCCCGCCGCCAAGCTCAAGTACACCGGCGCACAAGTCTTCGCGCGCAAAGGCTATTTTCTGAAGTAGCTTTTGTAATCTCACTTGTCCGCGGACCGACCGGTAGCGACCGGTCTCCTGACCGGTTGCAGCGAGCGAAGCTCGCCGGGGCGCGCCATGCGCGCCTGATACTGACGCTCCGGTTGCGGCCTGCCGCACTGTGATACTCTGCCCCCATGCGCAAATCCGCTGTCGCCGTACTCGCCGCTCTTGGCGTCTGCCTTTGGCTCAACGCCCAGGAACGCGAGAGGGTCGATCTCTCCGCCGCTCACAAGATTCGCTCCGAAGCCTTCGGCCGCAACTCCAAAGTGATGGACACTGCGTTCTGGCTGACAGACCGCTACGGCCCGCGCCTCACTGGCTCGCCGCAAATCAAAGAGGCCGCCGATTGGGCGGTCAAAAAGCTTACCGAGTGGGGGCTCGTCAACGCCAAAATCGAACCCTGGGGAGGCGGAGGCACCTTCGGCCGCGGCTGGGAATGCACGCGCCTGGTGGCGATGATCAAGTCGCCTCAGTTCCAACCGCTCATCGCCTACGCGCAGCCGTGGTCGCCCGGCACCAACGGCGATGTCACCGGCGAAGCCGTGCTCGCCACCATCACCAATGCCGAAGAAATGAATCAGTGGAAGGGCAAGCTGAAAGGCAAGATCGTGCTGACCTCGCCCGAGCGCGACCTCGCGCCGCCCACCGCTCCGCTCTTCGTGCGCCTCACCGATGCCGAGCTCGCCGACGCCGCCACTGCCCCCGACCCGACTAGCGGCAATCCCTCTTCCCTGCCCCTCGGCTTCATCCGCAATCCCGCGCCTGCAGCGCCGGCCGCCGGTCGCGGAGCGGGCGGACGCGGAGGCGCAGGCGGTGGACGCGGAGGCCAGCAGAACTTCCGTTCCGAGTTGAACAAATTCCTCAAGGGAGAAGGCGTGGTCGCCGTCGTCTCCGCGGGCAGCCAGGAAGGCGGCACCGTCGCCGTGCAATCCGCCGGATCGCCGAACCCCAGCCAGGAGCCACCGCCGCCCTCAGTGGTGGTCGCCGCCGAGCACTACAACCGCATCGCGCGCCTGCTGCAACACAATATCCCCGTCACACTTGAGCTCGACGTGCAGACCCGCTTCACAGACCCCGCCGACAGCTTCAACATCGCCGCCGAAATTCCGGGCAGCGACCCGAACGCCGGCCTGGTGATGCTCGGCGGCCACTTCGATTCGTGGGCTTCGGCTACCGGCGCCACCGACAACGCCGCCGGCTCGGCCGTCGCCATGGAGGCCGTCCGCATTCTCAAGAGCCTGAACACGCCGCTCCGCCGCACCGTGCGCATCGCCCTCTGGACCGGCGAAGAACAAGGCATTCTCGGCTCTCGCGCCTATGTGAAGGAGCACTTCGCCGACCCCGCCGACATGAAGCCCAAGCCCGAGCACGCGCGCCTCTCCGCGTATTTCAATCTCGATAACGGCAGCGGCAAAGTTCGCGGCGTCTACATGCAAGACAACGATCAGTTGCGCCCCATCTTCGAAGCGTGGCTCGAACCCTTCCGCGACCTCGGAGTGAATACGCTGACCATCCGCAACACCGGCAGCACAGACCACGTGTCGTTCGACGCCGTCGGCCTGCCCGCTTTCCAATTCATTCAGGATCCGCTGGACTACGGCTCGCGCACCCACCACACCAACATGGATGTCTACGACGAGCTCCGCCCCAACGACATGGAGCAAGCCTCCGCCGTCATGGCCTGGTTTGTCTACAATACGGCCAATCGGGGAGAGCAGCTCCCCCGCAATCCAATGCCAAAACCCGGAGCCGGCCGCGGACGGTAGGGGTTGTGAAAAGATATCGAATTGCCTTTTTGCCGCCATTCAATCGCACTCCTATCCCCGGCACCTTTTACCGCTCCGTTGAAAGTCACAATGGGAGTGCTGCGTCCGTAGCGGGTTTGATATTGACGGTGTAACCGAGAATTCGCAGTTCCCGGGCGATTTTCTGAGCACGGCGT
>Ga0134128_10000061_pt1 | contig 147602 bp, 127 predicted proteins | sample KB31754_FD_96462 | JGI IMG/M metagenome (GOLD analysis project Ga0134128, IMG submission 96462) | Terrestrial soil microbial communities with excess Nitrogen fertilizer from Kellogg Biological Station, Michigan, USA - KB3-175-4 | ecosystem: Environmental > Terrestrial > Soil > Unclassified ... | reverse complement strand
TGTATTTGCATCAAGGTATATATCTTTAGTATTCTTATTGAAAATCGCGTTACTGATCCTTAACAAAGAAGGTGACGAACCTGCAACTGTATTTACAGCCACAACGGCATCTTCTATAATACTGTAGTTCGTACCCGAACTGTTTATTATAAGAACTCCTCCATTCTGTACATAAATCCCTGACCACATTTGAGGAGAAGAACACGTGATACAACTATGCAACCAACTGTCGTTTATAGTAAGGGTCGAACTGGCTGCAACTGTAATCGAAACGGACGCTGCTATTGAAACATCTGCACTATTGATTGTATAACTGGTTGGGGTTGCTGTTCCCGTACCAATATATAAATTCTGACTTATCAAACCTGGATTTGTTGTAAAGCTACTGTTTGTTGTAATTAAAGTGGAAGTTGGGGTACCGCCTGTACAAGAGCTTGATCCTGCTAAAATCTGAACGGTTGCCAAACAACCAGCCAAACCTGTTACACTATATGTAGTATTTACAGTCGGACTTGCTACTGTAACAGAACAATTAGTACAACTTAAGGAAGAGCTTGGCGACCATGTATAATTAGTTGCTCCACTAGCAGTTAGCGTAGCAGTTGCACCAGGACAGACTGTATTACTTGTTCGTGATATAATTATGTTTGGATTTACAGTAACGGTAATACTTTTTGTAGCAGTACATCCAACCGTATTTGTTCCAACCACACTATATGCTGTAGTTGTAGTTGGAGTTGCGGTGACAGTTGCACTGGTTGAGGAACTTAAACTCCCCGACGGAGACCACACATACGTATTTGCGCCACTTACTGTTAAACTAGCCGAAGTGCCTGAGCAAATTGTTGTGCTTGTAGGGCTGATGCTTATAGTGGGGCTAGGGCTTATGTTTACGGTATAAATCAACGTAGAGCTGCAACCAAATGAAGATGTACCAATTACAGTATGACTATTAACCCCAGTCACGTTAACCGTTTGTGTGATGGATGGGGTTGATTCTCCTGTGTTCCACGAATATGTTGTTGCACCGCTGGCTGTCAAGGTGGTGGATACACCCGTACATACAGGTGAAGGTGAGACAGATACTGTAATGGTTGGAAAAGGCACCACAGTCACAATGACTGTATTGGTTATGGTACAACCGCCAACTACACTTGTAACAGAATATATTGTAGTTGCAGTTGGGGTAGCAGTTACAGATGAACCTGTTGCACTGCTCAAAGTTGCAGAAGGAGACCATGTATAAGTAACTCCTCCACTTGCTTGCAGAATAGAATGGGCTCCAGGACAAATATTACTCGCTGAGGCAAAAGCAGAAATTGAATTTTTTGTTACTGTAGCTGTTTTTGAGCTCTTACAACCGGTAGCAGCCGTACCAGTGACGGTATATGTTGTTGTTACAGGCTGATTAACACTTATCGTACTTGTCGTTGCACCTGTACTCCATGAATAGGTAGTTGCACCACCGGCCGTTAGTGTCACAGAAGCGCTTGGGCATACAGTTGTACTTGCTGGTGTTATGGTAACGGTTGGAGATGATATTACAGTTATAGTAGTTGTTACTATATTAGATTGACAGCCAGATGTATTTACATAATTTCCTGCTAAGCTATATGTTGTGGTAACTGTCGGGGTTTGTGTTATTGTAGCATAGTTAAGATACACGGGAGTCCATGTATAAGTGTCGGAACCACTTCCTGCTAAGGTAACATTTGTACCTGCACATATTGTATGAGAGGGTGTTACTGTGATTGACATAGTAGGAACAGGAATAACGGTTACTGTTGTGGAGCCTGATGAGTTCCCCCCACATCCTGTACCAGTTACAGAATAAACGGTTGTGGAAGTTGGCATAACCGTTGTTGTACTAGATGTAGACCCAGTACTCCACGTGTAGGTAGCGCTTCCGGCAGCTGACAAAGTATAATATTGCCCATTAGGGCATATGGTCATGGAAGGTGTTACGGATATTGTAGAAACTGTATTAGCTACATATATCGTTGCCGGTACAGATTTTACACAACCTAAACCGTTAGTATAAGTATATGCAATATTATTGCTACCTAAATCACTGGTTGACGCTGTGAAAGAATATATACCTCCAGAAAGAGTTACACCCGTCCCAGAAAACACCCCGCCTGGAGGTACTGCATAAATACTTAAGTCTGGAATATTAGTTCCAGCACACATATATGGCGGCGGTGTAAAGGTAGGAGCACTTGTTATCGGAGATATACTAATATCATCAACTAGAACGTAGGTTGCGTAAGGTGCCGGATAAAGATAAGTGGCATTTATAACGTCGAGGCAATTTAAATTTTGAGTAGATGTGTTAGTAAATGTAATACTAAAATTATTCCAGGCATTATTAGCAGGAACAACAACAGTGGTAAGGGTTGTTATAGCAGCTGGAGTAGAGTTGTATCCTGAACCGGAAATAGGGGCCAATAAATTAGGTGTACCCCCAAAAAGTAAGGTTGTTGGATTATTTGAAGTGAAAGGAAAGTTATTTTGAATCCTTGCAACAAAAGATAGCACATAAGAAGTGCCAGGTGCAATCGGCGAAGATAAATTGTTTTGTAGAGCTTCGAAGGCTGAATTTGTTCCAACATTTCCCGACCATAATCCTAAAACATTATTATTAGATATAGCAGGGTGGTCCCATGTATCAGCAGAAGGATTGCAGTAACCGGAAGGAATGGTCATAAAAGGGTTTCCCGTGGGAGAACAGCCTCGAGAATAAAAGTCTGGGCTTTGTGATAAAACTTCCCAGCAATTTATGGTTGGTGGAGGAACATCAAAAGTCATTTGTCCGCAATTTGATGCACTTTCAAATCCACCATTATTTACGATGTCGCATGCCGAAGCTGTGCAACCTGCCGAAGTTGCATACACAAATACATATGTAATGTTTCCCTTTGTACCACCCGAGGTTACAGGAACATAACGCAAAAGATGAATACCCGAAGTAGAAGGAGTGTACGTGCAAGAAGTGCCTGATGTGGCAGATAAAGTACCACTCCCTACAATTACCTGCATACATTCAAAAGTAAGTCCGCTGGAAGGAAAATCATTCGTTAAAATCCCAGATATTGGTATGGCGCTAGAAACAGCCCCTATATAGGTATAACCTCCCGAAGAATTAATACCATCATTAATGCCAACCACTTGTAAGCCTGGGCAAGGAGAACCGCCATAGTTGAAATTATTATATGGAGAAAGGGTATTTCCGTAGGTAGTATTAACAGAATAACCTAGGTCACATAACACAGCACGTTCTTCAGGCTTTAAATATCTTTTCATGAAGTTTGCTCCAGTCCCATTAGCATTACTCATGGTAAAGTATACGTTATTTCCATATGCTCCCGAAGATGGGTAGCATTGATCTTCAAAATGGCTTAAACTGCTCGGTGTTTCAAAGCAATTAGGTGTATATAAAGGTACTGAATATGAACCTCCAGCATAAACTAACGATGTAGAACAAATAGTGTTATCAGAAATGGTATTGGAAGGTAATGTTCCACATCCACCTAAACCTGACGGGGATAAAGTATTGACCGCACCAGCAGTTATTGAAGGATTAAATCCAAATTGATATAGGCTACATGCGCCCGAATTAGATATTAAGTTTTGGGCGCTGCCATGTGTTTTTAAAAAAGTATCATATCGAGAGTAGTAATTGAATGAGCTACCTAATTTAGATGTGCCGTTATAGCTAATTAAAGATGCAAATCCTAACGCGTGAGTCATTTCATGAAGAGCAACTGAATATAAGTCATAATATCCTGTTGCAGTAATCTGTGTTAAATCTGTATGCCAGTTATTCACAAAAGAAGGATTTGTGAAATTGAATGCCATAAATCCATGGTAGTATGAAGCACTTCCACTGCTTCCCGTTGAGTAAGAGGAATTGTATAAAGGAGAAGCAACCCCGGTAAACGAATTTGTCCCTGAATTAATTGTCTTCCATATCTCGTTGTCGGCAATACCACCGTATGACGCAGCACCAGCAGGTAATGTGTAAAAAGAAGTAGCCAGGCCTAAAACGCCACTTGTACTAGCGGTTGAAATCACGTTGTTTATATTCCTTACCCAAATATTAACCTTGATTGTACTGTTTGCCGGATTAATAAATGCAGAAAGATCTGTCATTAATTGACACAATACATTCCTTCTGTCATTTTCTATTGTGGTATTATTTTCAAACCCTGATCCTGTTTCAAAATATAAATTAAACATTCCAGCACTGGAACAAAGCAAACTTGCCGCTTTATAAGATCCCCCATCGTTAATGTAAGTGTTCGTATCAATAACTAAATCTCTTATAGCATGTTTATAACCATAATTATCATACAGGGTGTCAAAGGTGCCAGCTGGCGTGTAATTACCTGCAGGATTTGTCTGAGATTTCGCTAGAAAACTGACCATTAATAATGATGCTAGTAGAAGTTTTTTCATAAAATGATTTTAAGTCTTTTTAACACTTACAAGAGTATAATAATTTTTACAAACAAAAAATACATAAAACAAATAAACCTTACATCTTACACATGTAAGGTTTTCTGAATTTATTATTTGTCCGTAAAACCATTGATTCTTCTTGCTTTAATTAAAACAAATATATAATTATTTTACATATGTGTAAAATAAACGTAAAATATATTTTATAAATATGTTCGCTACTTCGTATAGAAATGAAGAAGCAACATCACGGAGAAATATTAGAGCAAGCTATCAGGCAAAGTTCTATTTCAATAACTAAGGTTGCCAAAAAAACAGGATATACCCGGCAACATTTATATAACTTATTCAAGCAAGATATCATAGACCTTAATATTATATTGTTGATCGGTGAATTTATACACCATGATTTTTCGGACACTATACATCAATTAAAGAAGTATAAGAACTTGCAACTGGCAGAAATAGCCACTCTTAATGGTACGCAAATGTCGTTTGAGCAAAAGTATTATGAATTATTAAAGGAGCACAATCAACTTTTAAGGAAATATACTAAACTGGTCGAAAAAAAAATATAAAGCATTTAGAAAACACAATTTACTATATTGGTAATAGGAATTAAGCATCAGTGTGTACCCAAAAGATGAGAAGGTATAGAAATACCAATGAAATTAAGATTTCAAGAAAGAAGTATCAGTCCATCCAGATCGCAAAAAAGCCTTTGATATTAATTAGATAGTCAACTATTAATTATAAAAATAAAAATCCGGGTAAGTAATAGATAATCCTTTTCCCGAATTTAAGTCGTTTTTGGCTGGCTTCTTTTTCTCATTGATTCTCCTTTAAGCTCTACCCTGTGGGATTGATGTACTATTCGGTCAAGAATAGCATCTGCTATTGTTTTATCTCCAATAATTTCATGCCATTTGTTTACAGGGACTTGGGACGTAATAATTAGAGAACCTTTTTCATGCCTGTCTTCAATTATTTCCATGAGCATTCCGCGTCCTTGAGTAGATACAGAGTGCAAGAAGTTGTCGTTTATTAAGGTGGCGCCCATTAAGTACGTTATGTTTTTCAGCTAAGTTTAAATGTGTTGAATATTCTTACCCTCCTTTTATCTCCTTCGCTCATAACTTGTGTTATTTATATAAAAGTAATTATAAAACCGACTGCATCTATAAACTATTCGATTACGATAAAGATTAAAAACTATTTAACTTGATTTTTTAAAATTGACTATGTTTATTAAATTTAAAACACGTACAAGGCCCGTAAATAGCGCAAAGTTTTAAAATTTTAAAAATGGTGTTTAAATTATATCTACATAAAGAAAAAGATGGAATTTAGAGAAACGCTCTTTGCAAAAAATCTTCGTCATATTTATTTAGAAAACTTGGGTAATATCATTAAACTCTAATTAATCTGTTTTGCAGAAGTTAACTAAACTATTTTTGGTGGCTTGGAGAATATTGGCATAGACTATTCTAGAGTACATAGTAATATGCAAATGTTTGATGCTTATAGTAAAAAAAGGCAGCCATTTTAATGGCTGCCTTTTATTTGTAAGCTAATAGAATTAACTTATTTGACAATAACTAATTTTTTATTAGCTACAGAATTGTTGCCAGTTATATTTATATTATAAACTCCGTCAGATAAGATACTCGCATCTATAGTAGTTTTTCCATTTATATTTTGACTTAACACCATTTTACCGCTTATATCAAATACTTGTAGTAATTGTGGTAAATTCGTACTAGTTTCCACAATAAAAGTACCTTTACTTGGATTAGGGTAAATATCTAATAAAGATGAACCATCCCTTTTCAGGTTATTAATTGAAGTGCTACTTTGCATAGCATCTAAATAGCTACTATGATGAGGTATACTAAGATTTTCGCTTATTACATATTCACTATTATTTTGTTCTGTTCTACACCCTGCACCGCAATAAGCAAGTATTTGAACTTTCTCTGTCCATGCACAAGTACTACTCCAAACACCAAAGGAGATTTGGTAAGAGTTAGGTGATGTGAAGTTACCAACATCCCCAGCAGCACATAATGTTGCAGAATAGGCATTATTTTCATAACCATTAAAACTATTAGGCGCAGTGGAAGCTGGATAAGTCCACCAGCAACCGGGATTATTTATTTCTGTTGTGGTTATAGGTGATCCTCCTGCATCTAATTCAACAACATCCCACCAATAGCTAATACCTGATGGATTATCACTTGGATAAGTAGCAGTCACGGAATGATTGCCCGTACTAACAAGAACACTTGATAAAACTGTATTAGCGTCTAATGTAGTGTATACTATAGGTCCGGTAGCCCACTCTCCCGCACAGCTATTCCCCGTCCAAAACCATAACTGATAATAAGTATTACAAGGTAAAGTAGATGTGCTTGGAAAGGCATATGTGCCGCTTGGTGCGCCGGCTATGTAACCGCTATTCCAGCTGTACCCTCCCGAATAAGATCCGCCTGTAGACGTACATTGGGTTATTGACCAAAAATAATATGTTGGGGTAAAATTTGCCGAATAATGACCTACTGCTGTAATATTGCTTCCATTGATTGAATGAATATTACTTATGCTCGCAGTAAGAGTTTGTGTGACAGTACTCACTAGTACAGAAGAAGTGGCTGTTGCACAACTAGTTCCACTTACAGTGACAGTATAAGCCTGAGGGGTAACAGTATTATTATAAGAACATGTCGGCTGTGCGCAGTTATTACAGCTTAAACCACTCGTTGGTAACCATGAATAAGTAAGACCACTTATGGCTGGTGTGCCAATCTGAACCCCAGCACAAAGGCTACCACCGTTATTATAGTCTGTAACATTAGACCCTGCGTTTGCACTACATAAAGGTGGCGTTATGGCTCTGATGCGATTATTCAAACAATCAGAGATATATAAAACGCCTGCATTTAAAGCAACTGAATTTGGAGTATTTATCTCTGCCGAAGTAGGAAGCCCCCCGTCTCCACTGTAACCAGAAGTTCCGTTTCCAGCAACTGTGGTAATGACACCCGTGCTGGCGGTAACTTTTCGTATCCGATTATTAAGTAGATCTGAGATATATAAATTACCTGAAGCATCAAAAGCTAATGCATTCGGATTATTTAACCCTGCAGCATTTGCCGGGCCACCATCTCCGCTATATGACCCTGTAGTACCAAACGGCCCAATTCCAGCGTAAGTATTTATAATACCTGTAGAAACATTTATCCATCGAACACGATTGGTGCCCTGATCCGCAATATATAAGTTATTGGAAGCGTCACAAGCCAATCCAGTTGGGTAGTATAATTGAGCAGATAGCGCTGAACCACCATCTCCACTATATCCTGCAGTTGTACCCGCTACTGCATATATATAGCCGGTTGATAGATTCACTTTTCGTACATCGTTGAAAGCTTCGTCTGTAAAATATAAAACACCTGTGCCATCTAAAGCCATGCCATTCACATATGCAAAGGTCGCAGAAGTTGCCAGTCCTCCGTCTCCACTATGTCCTGGTGACCCTGTTCCGGCAATAGTAGTAATAATACCTGTTGTATGGTCAATTTTGCGAATACAACTGTTTCCTCCAACATAAAAATTACCACTTGCATCTATAACTAATGCACTTGGAGCCATTCCTGCTGACAATGCCGAGCCACCATCTCCACTACGTGTAGTTGATCCGTTTCCGGCAATTGTTGTTATAATCCCAGAAGTACTTACTTTTCTAATGCGAGAATTAGCAACAAAATACATATTGCCTGAAGCATCGAAAACAACACCAACTGCTCCGCTAATTTCTGCTGATGTCGCTGGTCCGGTATCACCAGAATATCCTGATGTCCCATTTCCCGCAACAGTGTTTATAACCTGTGCATTTAGTAAGCCTGCGGCAAGATAAAACGCTAAAAATAATTTTGACTTTATCATATGTTTTTGATTATTGATTTTTGTAAAACTCGACCGTTTTTTTTGAATACGCAAGTTCAAATTCTTGTTTTTAGCAATTAGTATGATCTTATGAGTGAATGGTATAGTTTTGAGCGTGGATGGTACGTTTATCAAATTTTAATTACAATACTTACTTCCTTTAACAGCTTATTCTTAAAAAGTATAGCGATGACGCTTTTAATCATTTAATTGTGCCATTTCTCATCTTTGCTAATCTTCAAAACAATAATTAAAAGTATCAATACCATGGCATTGTTAAACAAAATTATAATTATCGAAAAGTTGCTTTTTGAGTTTACCTGAAAAGGAACCTGTGTTTGTTGTATCATACCGAACCAATATTTGGTTTCAAAAGCAGTTTAATAAAGCAGTGTATGGTATATTAATTGTCTATTTAATTGATTTTAAGAGTATTTCTAGGTCTTCAACAAGTGTTTTTAGGTTCGACTTTCGTTCGGAATTCTCCACAAGCAAAAGCCCGATCTGCTTTAAACAGGTCGGGCTTTTTTGCGACTTAAAGCCAGGTTAGATTGCCAGTTTATCTGAATACAGTAACACTTCCTGTTTTTTTAATAATATTATCGGTGTTTTTTAACTGAAATTCAAAAAGGTATGTATAAACTCCCTCTGCCACATCTTCTCCACCGTGTGTTCTTCCATCCCAGGATTTATTTAGATCATTCGTTTTGAAAATGACTTCACCCCAGCGATTAAAGATATTCATCTCAAAATTTTCTGCCGAAATACCCGTGCCTACCAGGTAATAAAAATCATTTACACCATCTCCATTAGGAGTAAAAGTGTTTGGAATATAATAAGTTGCACCTTCCACCGTAATAGTTTGACTGGTTACTGCTTTACAGACGCCGTTACTGGCTGTTAGTGTAACAACATATTCTGCTCCGCCTGGAAATGTATACGAAGGATTTTGCAAGATAGAAGAGGAAAGAAATCCTAAATCCCAGGCCCATATAGTTGCATTAGTTGACTGATTGTAGAATTGAATATCCTGGTCTGAATTTGTATAAGTGAAACTGGCTGTTGGAACAGGAAGTACGTTTATGCTAATTGTATTTGAATTAGCAGTTGGTGTTGAAAGGCAATTAGCATTTGATGTCATAACTACAGTCACTACATCGCCATTATTTAATGATGATGAATAATAAGTTGAACTGTTTGAACCTACTGCTGTGCTATTTACAAACCACTGGTAAACAGGAGAGATGCCCGCATTGGTTTTATTTGTTGTAAATGTAACCATCGTTCCTGCGCAAATTGTATTTGTGCTGACTGATACAGAAATTGAAGGCGTTACTATTGGAGAAACAATCATCGTAACCCCGGCACTGGCAGTAGGTGTAGCGGCACAATTTGCATTGGTAGTCAATATAACATTTATTACATCTCCGTTATTTAAGGAAGAAGAATTATAACTTGAATTATTTGTCCCAACTGGATTTCCGTTTACTAACCATTGATACGTTGGGTTTGTTCCGCCATTTGTTTGAGAAGTGGTAAATGTTACGGTTGTTCCTGCACAAATATTGTTATTGTTTGCTGAAATAATAACAGAAGGATTTACCATTGGAGAAACTGTCATAGTGATACTTGCAGAAACAGTTGGTGTTGATACACAGGTTGCGTTAGATGTTAATATCACGTTTACTACGTCACCATTGTTTAAAGAAGATGAGTTAAAGCTGGATATGTTTGCTCCTGCAGGGCTTCCGTTTATTAGCCATTGATAAGCAGGGCTTGTTCCACCATTTGTTTGCGATGTGGTAAAGGTAACAGCTGTTCCTGCACAAATATTATTTGCATTAGAAGAAATATTAATTGCTGGAGTTACAATCGGAGAAACTGTCATAGTAATATTTGCAGAAGCAGTTGGAGTTGTCAACTCTCGGAGGAACTTATAGCGGAACTAATGTAAGCGGTAATTTATTTACGCCGGCATCTAATGGAACTTTTACGTCTGTTTACACTTTTACGGATACAAACACAGGGTGTTCTAATACATCAACCGTATCTGTAATTGTAGATAATTGTATAAGTACAGGTATAGCTGCCACATCTTCTTTATCTGATCTGACTTTATATCCTAATCCAACAACAGGAGAATTTACAATTGAATTTACAAATAATTCTTTAAAAAATATTCAGATAATAGACATGGCAGGACGAGTTGTTTTTGCAACGACAACTAACGAAACTAAAATCGTAGTGAATATAGATACTCTTACGTGTGGAGTATACTATGTTCAAGTTCAGTCAAACACAACCATGAGGACATTGAAAATTGTGAAGCAGTAAGGTTGAGATTTGAACTAAAAAAGCCTGGGTCATTCCCAGGCTTTTTAATTTGCAGATGTTTCTGGTTTAAATTTTATGGCAAGATAGATTCTCCGTTGGCATCTGTAGTAAGCACCTCACTCATATAATTAAAAAACAGCCGCAGTTTTTTAAAAACATCATTTGCTTTATATACAAAATCTGCGCTTAATACTTCCTTGTCACTAAATGTATGTTTAAAAATAAATTGCTTATAGCGAAGCAAATCAATAGCTGGATGATCTTTAGGATAACCCCGTGGGGCGGTCGCTAACTGTGACCCCAGCATTTTTCCAAATGTATCTTTAAGTATTTTGTTGGCAAGCATTTTTTTCCAATCGGCATAGTTTAAGTCTATATCCTCCCGGATTCTTTGCAGGTCTTCCGTGTTTGGCCCCCAAAAGCCACCCGCCAAAAAAGAATTTCCCGCTTCTATGTGGAAATAATAACCGCCCCGCAATTGTTTGGTGGCTCGCCTAAAACCTCCGCCCCAATAATTGCTATAGGGAGTTTTATCTTTAGAAAAACGCACGTCTTTATAAATTCGATATAAGCTTTTCTTACCTGAAGGAGTTTCAATGGCATCATGCTTATTCATTTCAACCAATAAAGCACCAGCAAAATTTACCAAGTTAGTGTGTGCCTTTAGATAAGTGTCTTTGTGTTCATTAAACCAATCCCTATTGTTGTTTTTTGAAAGTGTTTTTAAAAAGTCAAGCGATTCTTTTTTTATAGCTGCCATATTTCTATTTGTTATTAGAGACAAAATTATCATTTTAAATGCCTCAAATAAAAAACTAATTTTACATTTTAGCATTAATAAGCGAATTAACTATTTATGATTGACCACACAAACAGCAATATAGAACAGGTATCTGTCCACCATGTCGGGAATAAGACAAATGAACAGGAGCTTACTCTTTCAAAAACCTTACTCGATATTTCAGATGAAAAAGCAACGGAATTGCTGTCTAAGTTTTTTCTAAGCCCATTTTCTGCGCCCGAGTTTTACTCGTTTACATTTAGTAACCAGGATTTTACCTTAAATCCGTTGTTTATCTACGCTTCTCAAATGTTCGACCAGGTAAAGACTTTTCATCAAAATTCCATTCATATAGCCAAGCATCTGTACGAATTAGCTGTTCACCCGCAGATTAAACCTGGAGATCTTTTTGTAGTATATTTTTCTAATATTCGTTTCAATGAAAAATCTACAGATGCAATTGGAATTTTTAAATCGGAAAATCGACAAGCTTTTTTAAAACTTAATAGTAATGAAAACGATTTTTTAATTGAGCCTGAAGATGGTATTAACGTTGATAAACTGGATAAAGGTTGCCTGATCTTAAATACAGATAAGGATAATGGTTTTAAAATTTGTGTGATTGACAGATCCAATAAAGTAACAGAAGCCCAGTATTGGAAGGATGCTTTTTTACAAATTATTCCTTGCAAGGATGAATATCACCAGACAAAAGAGTTCTTAACTATTACCAAGAATTTTGTAACCAAGCAACTTGCCGAAGATTTTGAAGTGAGCAAGGCCGACCAGATTGATCTACTGAACAGGTCGGTAGAATATTTCAAAACGCATGATACGTTTGATAAAAAGGATTTCGAAGAAGAAGTTTTTCATAATAAAGAAATTATAAAATCGTTTCAAAGCTTTGATGAAACATACAGAGAAAATAATAATATTGAAGTAAGCGACAATTTTGAAATTTCTGTCCAGGCAGTGAAAAAACAATCGAAGGTTTTTAAAAGCGTTTTAAAATTAGATAAGAATTTCCATATTTATATTCATGGTAATAAGCAATTGATTGAGCAAGGCGTTGAAAAAGACGGAAGAAAATACTATAAAATTTATTTTGAAACGGAAGCGTAAGTAAAGCTTATATATTTCCGATCACATACATAGCAGATAGGGTAGGAGCTACACTTCCACCTTTATTTTCTAAAGTAACAGCAAAAGCCTGTGCAGCCTCAATATTTTTTACTTGTTGCAGGGTAGTATCATTATTTCCAACTTCAAATACCCCTGCGTCAACCGGTTTGCCATTTGCCAGTGCCCACAATTGATATTGTTTACCTGCAGGAGGTACGGGCAGGTTTGAAACAAAAATATGTGTAGTATGTGTACGCTCGTTCCAATAAACAATTGCCTTAGATTCAGGAAAAGCCGCAACGCCTTTTAAAATAACAGTTTGCGTAGACGTGTTTAAAACAGCCTGCAAATTTTCTTCTGCCTTTTGAAAAGAAGTTTTTTTGTATTCTATATCCTGTGCTAAAATGTCTTTTTGATTTTGAATAATAGCTAACTGGCTATGCGCGTCTTTTAACCGGTGAAATAAATTAAAATTTACAACAAGACTGATCATTAATAAAACAGATGCCGCTACGGCAAAAAGTTTAAACCTGTTTTGTACAGGAGTAGATGGATGTTCAATTATTTTAGCCTCACCGGCAGATGAATTGTTTGTAGATTTATTTATTGCTTCAAATAATTTAAGCTTAACGCTTGCAGGAGGGACCTGTCCGTGTGACTCAGCATAAGAAATAAGGCTTTCTTCGCAAGAGCTGATCTCTTCTTTAATTTCCGGATACTGTTTGCACATGTTGTTAAGCAAAACAATTTCATCGTCAGTTGCTACACCTAAAACATATCTTTCAATAATGTCAGATTCTATGAATTCGGTTTTAGTCACTTGCTGAACCTAATGCTTTTCTTAATGTTTGTATAGCAGATCTTGAACGGGTTTTAACGGTTCCTAAAGGCATATTTAATTTTTTAGAAACTTCATCCTGTGTGTATCCTTCAAAATAGATGAGGTCTATAATCTGTTTGTGCTCTTCTTTAAGTGTGCTGACTACTTTTTTCAATCCAATAGTGTCATACAGCTCGTTGCCATTCTTGTCGTTGCTCAATATATTTACGTAACTATCTGCCGGTTGGTTTTTCTTTTCTTTTTTTCCTTGTGCCGACCGGATATAATCTATCGCTGTATTACGGGAAATATTAAGCATCCATGTGAAAAGCCTTGATTTATCAGGGTTATAGGAAGATGAATTATTCCAGATTTTTAGAAAAACTTCCTGCAGCAGATCCTGGGCCTGTTCTTCATTGTCAAGGATCTTATTGATTATACCGTATAAAGCAGTGGAAAAATAGTCGTAGATAATCTCAAATTGCTTAGCATCCTTGCTTTGTAAACAAGCTACCAGCTCTTCTTCAGTATGTTTAATTTTTTTCAACCCTTAAAACTAATAAATTACTTTGCAAAAACACGCTTTAAAATCATTTTAACGAAGTTTTTTACGGTTTAATAACATTAAAATTAAAGTTGATAGAAAATTAAGCTGCCACGCGCTGCAATACTACTTTACAAGGGATTTTGGAAGTAACCACAACTTCATGCCCCAGGTTCAACGGAACACTCAGGTAATCTCCTGCTTTTAATGAAAACACTTTTTCATTGGTAACAATGTCGCAGCTACCTTCTACAATTAAGAATTTCTCAAATTCATTTTCATGAACTTCATATTCGGTGCAATCCTTTATCCAAACAATAGCCGAGATCACTTTAGGTTCGTACCCGATAATTTTCACGTAAATATCCTCAAAATCGTCGGGCATAACCATATCTGCACGCTCTAACCATTCTGTATAATCCGCAATCTGTGATTTCTCATTCAAAACAGGTGGGTATGCAGGTGTCTCACCTGCTTTAAGCCGTTCGGTATAATCAATACTAGCCATTACCATCGGTTTAACAGTAGTATTTATTTTTCCGGCTTTTTCTTCGCCATAAAGCATAATAGACTTTTCTATAGCTTCAATTTCGTTTTTTATCTCGGTATTGACAGAAGCTAATTTTGTGATCTCCAAATTTTCAGCATCAGAGGTCAGGCCCAAAACATACATTTCGAGTATCCCGCTGTTTATATATTCTTCCGGAGTTGTCATTTTTGCTTGTAATATATACGAAGCCGCATTAAGTGTAGATTTACAAATATCTAATTTTTATGTAATAAAAAGGAGTTTTTTCGTCGAAATTCGAATAAATCAAACATTAAAAAAAGAAACTCAGGCTGCCTCGAATAAGCCTTGGCGCCCCGGGAGTAAAGCATAATTGATCCACGCCTGCAGGGCTTTCTCCGCGAAGCCTGGTTTGAGTGTCAAACTGGGCTTCATTCCAGTTTACGTTTAAGATGTTTTCTACTGTTAAACCGATCTGGTAATTTTTTATGCGATAACGAATGACGGCATCCAATAAAAAATATCCTTTGGCTACAACCGAATTATCATTATTAGCCGGGCGATCATCTATATAACGATACCTGAAACTTCCGGTTAAACCCTTAGCTGCTTTTACGGTAATGCCCGCAACGCTTGTTAAAGTAGGCGCTAACGGAATATAATTTTGCCCGTTTGGTAATTGTGTGTACCTGCCATGGCTATAGTTTACATCCATATCAAAAAATAAGAAACTTGTTAATTGGTAGCGAATAGACAGATCTGCACCTAACCTTTGTGTTGGGCCGTTAATTTCGGTTTGTGCAATATCAGCATCAAATACCAGTTCGTTTTGAAGGTGAATGCCCCATAATACAGCATTTACAATCATATTTTTAGTGGGCTTAAACGTACTTCCTATCTCATAGCCTAAAGCAGTTGGCAAGGTTGTTATATTGGGATTTGTAACTACAACACGTGCATCATTCGAGTGAAAACCATAACCCGATTTTGCAAAGAATTGAACTTGAGGACTAAGGTTATAATATAGATTTAATTTCGGGCTGACCTTTGCCTGTAAATTTTTTCCGGATAGTGAATCGTATGCAGCACCTCTTATATCGCGGTAATTCATGTAAAAAACATCAGCTCTTACACCAGCATTCACGTAAAATTTATCTGTTATGTTGTATGTTTCATCCATATACGCACTAACACTTTGCTCATATAAATTCCCTATTCCTACCGTATCCAAGATAGTTCTTAATTGCTGGTGTCTTAAGGCAATTTGCCCCATATCCCCACGCGTTGTTATACCAAAAACCGATTTTAGATTTCTGTTCGCGATTTTATGATTTATTTCATAAGAACCGTTATATCCAAAAATACTTCTACCGTTATCACGCTGATTAATTCCATCGCCATGCACCGTATCAGTTAACAGAAAAGTAAAATCAGTAAATAAATTAAGCTTGTAGTATGAATAATAAACCTGGTTTTTTAAAACTCCGCCATTATTTAAAAACGTTTTTAAAATCACATTCGCATTGGTACGCGATGTTTGTCCGCCTTCGCTTGGGTCTATAGCGCCAAAGCGTGTGATCAGCCCTTCTGTTACTGCTCTTTCCGGTATTTGGCCTGAGCCATTCCAGGTAGAATTAAAAGTAGACCCCTCAATGGTTAGGATGTTTTTTTCGTTCAGTTGCCCGTAATATTTTCCAAATACACTAAAACGTTTATAGTTTTGATGGTTAACGAAATAAGAAGCTTCGTTATACATGTTTTCAGCTGTAATGTAAAAACTCTCTTTGTTCTTTGAGAACAAATGCTGGTCTTTGCCCAATAAGTTAAGCATCCCCATAATACGATTCATTCCATAATTCCCCAGCTCAACTTTTATCATATTATCTGCAAAGTTTTTTGTGGAAAAGCTGGCTGCCCCCGCTGTGGCAAAGTCGCCATACTGTGTGGCATACGTTCCTTTGTAAACATCTAACTGATCGATCGATTCAGGGATCATAAAATGCGAATCAGCATAGCCTTGTCCGTGTGCGTGTGAAGGCATATTGACTGGCATACCATCCACAAAAACAGCAAAATCTGTTCCATGATCTGCATCAAATCCACGTAAAAATATTTGCTCTGCTTTACCACCGCCCTGGTGTTGGGCAATAAACAAACCTGGCACAAGCCGCATCAAATCTTGCGCAGAGTTTATCGGGCGCAATTGCATATCTATACCCGATATCGTATTGATGGTTTGTCCCAGGTTCCTGCTTGATGAAACGGTTATTTCGGAAAGCTTTAAAGCGTTCCTGTTAAGCGTAATAGCGACAGAAACAACTTTTACCTGGTCATCATCTAATTCGATCGACATGGTCTTACGCTCATACCCGATGCAAAAAAAGCTAAGCTGATAAGTGCCTTCTTCCAGTTCTTCAAATTTAAACTGTCCTACTTCATTTGAAGTAAGATTTAATTTTTTACCCTTGCCTTCCAATAAAATACTTACAAAAGGAATAGGCCTGTTGGAAACAGAATCTGTAATAGCTCCTTTTAAAACGCCTTCGTGAGAAAGCATTGCGAAAGAAAGAAGCATAAATAAAAAGCTAATGCTGTATTTAAGCGTAAATGTTGCCTTCATATAAGATCTTTAAAAAATAATTTGAATCAAACCAGGCAGAAGCGAGAAAAACGAATTGATTAAAAGCTATTGTTGCTAAAACGCCTGAAGAAAATCATAAATCTTCTTACACGACATGTATGTGTGCGTTCAGCTAAATTACTTTTTAATGTAAATTTTATTTCCTGCCCGGTTCATTTGAGAAAATGAATAATAATCTGTAAGCTTAGGTTCGAGGGGGTGGGCTGTTCTTTTTTATAAAGGGCGAAATAACATCCTGTTTTTGAGAAAATACCGGCAAATTAGAGGTGTGGGTATTTGCTGATTTAAAATTAAATTCTTCTTTTACATGTGCAGAAATAGTTTCATCTGCTTTAACAGACGATGGCGCATTTTGCTGCGATTTTTTTTCGTCTTCTTTGGCAACCGTATTTAATTCGGCATGTAAGTGGTATTGTCCATTTTCATAATGCACGGTTGCCATGTGTTGCACTTTATAAAAAGTATGTGCTACAACATCTTGCACAATAGCTACCATTGGTTTTAACTGAACCATTACGTAGAAAAACAAGGTGATATAGATAAATACTTTTTTCACAGATTAAAGATATATACGGAAATTCTTTTCGTTTGGATTTCCTTAAGGGAAAAAAGTTCGTTGAATGGTCCAGTAAAGCGCAATGATTGCAATAATACCCGAAAGCGGGTTGACGATAAACTTTCTGTACCAGGGTTTATGGCTAAACCATTTACCGAATAAAAGCCAGGCAGCCAGTATAACAGATATTTGCCCGAGTTCAACACCAATATTAAATGTGATTAATGCGTTCAAAAATTGTTTCTGCGGCAAGCCAAGCTCTGTTAAAACGCCTGCAAAACCGAGTCCGTGGATCAAACCAAAGGCAAAGACGATTAATATGCGTGTTGGTTTTAACTTATCGGTAATAATATTTTCTATTGCCACAAACATGATGGATAAAGCAATAATAGGTTCCACAATATAGGAAGGTGTAGAAATAACTCCATACATAGCTAATCCTAGTGTTATAGAATGAGCGACTGTAAATGCGGTTGCCTGCCAAATGATACTCTTTAGTTTTGTATTCAGTAAAAATAAACTCAACACAAATAAAATATGATCTATACCAAGCGGAATGATGTGCGTAAAACCCAATTGCAGGTAAATAAAAGCTACATCCGATCTGGATAGCTTTTCCATATCAATTTTAGAGGCATGTGCCTGCGCCAGGGATGGAAAAAATAAGCAATAGCAAAAAAGTAGAATAAATACTACATACGTTTTTTGCTTGGCAGAAATAAACATATACTTATTTTAAAGCTAAATAAGGACTCGCTTCTTTTTTTAACTCAATATCCAAAAATGGATTGATCTCTAATGCTTGTTTAACGAGCGCTTTACCTTTTTCTGTTTCACCTGCTTTAATTTTTATTAAGCCTGCACGACAAAGCAATGTCGGGTTTTTGCTGTGTGTTCTCAAAGCTTTATCCATAATTTTATTTGCTTCGGCAAACTCACCTTTTTTATATCTCACCCAGGCTACTGTTTCGCAAACATCAATATTATCAGGCCTTCTTTCGTATTCAATTAAAGCATGCTTCAAAGCGTTCTCTGTATCATTAATTTTCAAATAAGCGTATGCCAGTTCTTTATCTGCATAATGCCCGTGCCCGCTTTCACCTTCAACATCGGCATTAGGCCCTAGCATTTTTATAACTTCTTCTGCATTTTTAGTTGCTTTGTCAGGTTCATTGTTTAAACGATATAGATCAGTCAATTCATCCGAAAAAGAATATTCGCTGATCATTCCTTTTGCTTTTTCATAATCCGCAATAGCTTCTTTATAGTTTCCTTTATCTTTTGCCATATGCCCTAAACCCGCAATGGCGAAAGCATAGTTTGGCCTTTCCTGTAACGCAATATTATATTGGTTTTCTGCACTATCAATGCTTCCTGTGTTTTCGTATAAATGCGCTAAAATATTTCTTGTCCATACTGTTTGCTCCAAACCCGGATAGCCTGCCGATACTGCCAGTTTCATGGCTTGTATGGCACCGGGCATATCGCCATAAATTTCACGCAGGTAAGAAACGCGCGCATACGAACGATTATCAGGACGAATAGATATCATTTTATCAGCCATCTTCACCGCCTCATCATATTTTCCCAGTTCAACATTCGCATCACACATAACGCCATAAATAAAAGCGTTGTCAGGGTTTATAGGCTGGGCAATTTTGGCAATCTCTAATCCTTCCGAAAAATGATGTTGTGATAATAACACGGTAGCTTTACAACACAATGCTTCAAAGTTCTTCGGTTCGTTTTCCAATACAGTATTTAAAACTTCTAAAGCCGCTTTATCATAATAAGCATGATCTCCGGTTACACGGCTTTCCTGGATATATGCCTGTGCAAGAGCAAGCATAGATTTATAATCTTTTGGATTAGCTTCAATATTCGCTAATAAATTTTGTATGGCTTTTTTGGTATCTAACCATTCGGCAGACAAGGCTATTGTGCCTGTTCTGTCCTTAAAAGGTGGAATATTTTTTTTAGGCTTCTTCGCAAAAATAAAAATACAGATAAGTATTAATAAAGTTACGCTAACTAAAATAGGATATAGATTTTTACGCATATAATTTTATCTCACAAATGTAAAATAAAGAATCGGGCATTACCCGATCCTTTATTGTTAATATACTTAGCACAATTTATTATTTAACTACGCTTATTCTCATCGATTGAATAACACCTGCAGTACCTGATAACGTTGCAATATAAACTCCTGTGGTTAGATTTACGGCGTTGAAATTAACTTCGTAAATACCTGTTGGTTTATTCTGACTCATTACAGTAGCCACTTTTCTTCCGGTAAGATCGTAGATAGAAATATCTACCAAACCATCTTGTGTTGTACGGAATTTAAATGTTGTTTGATCTCTGAAAGGATTAGGATAATTTTGAACCATAGCAGCAACAGGTGCGCCAATAGCCAGGTTAATAGAGCCTATGCCGGTTGTAGAACTTGCAGTAAGCGTACCGCCGCATTTTCCAAAGCCATTCCAGGGTGTTTGTACATAAGGGAATGCAGTTTTAAATGTAGTGTCGTTTTTTTCAACACCGGTAGTATAGCCCAATACATTTACTAGATCTGCTGTTACAGGGTTTGGAGCGCCTGCAGTATAATCATCATACCATAAACCTATGGCTGCTAATGCTGCACCACCTACCGCTTGTAATTCAATACGGGTAACATCATCTTCTAAACGACGACCGTTAGGAAAACCATCCATATTAGGAATGCGTTGAAGAGCTGCAGAAGTATTAAAACGAGAATCTGTTAAACCAAGTACACAGGCTTGTATAATTCCTAAAGAACTAAAGTCAGGGCTGTTACGAGGCGTTACAGGAACCGCCATGTTTAAGCGTAACATATCACCAAACGTTGGCAAGAAGTTATTGATAAACGGTTTACCGGTTGCTAAAGGATTTCCAGCTTTGCCGGTAGCTAATTGATATGGAGCTAAATTCGGAACACCTGTATAAAATATAGGCAATAGATCTACCGAACGAGGATTACCCTGGCGTAGCAAATATTTACCAAACAAGTTAGTATCTAAAGCTGTTCCTGCACCTGCGTTAGTAGCACGTAGTGGCCATAAACCATCATGCGTGTTTCCAAAATCAAATGCTTGTAAAGAGTTACGTTGTATACGCAAAGCAGCTAAGCCCGGTACCGCTCCACCAAACTGAGAGTTATCCATATATAAACCTAATTCCGGGTTACAGAAATAAGCTTCCATAGCTGGGTCTTCATTATATGGAGTCAATGAATTCCATTTGTCCTTCGACCCGATCGGAATAACCGCTTCGTTCGTTAACGGCATACCAACACGAGAAACTTGTACCCATGCACCTGAATAAGCTTCAGATCCATTGGTATTCAACGTTCTTACAGTTTGCCTGCTTGCGGAGGCCCAAACACCAATTATATAATTAGCATCTAAGATATTTGCCGCAGCAGTAACAGGCTGGCCGTTTTTTTGCAAAGTAGCAATAGGAACTTTAATTGCAATAGCGTGTACGTTTTTACAAGCAACACCGTCTTCCGGTCTGTTATCGCCTGTACCACCTGCACGTGTTGCACCTAAATCAAATATACCACCTAAGTCAACAAAGAAAGGATCGTCAGAAGGGCCGCAATAAATAACCTCACCACCACCACCTGTAGCATTGGTAATGGCAGCTGTCATTAACGTATTATAATCTGCAGCACCTAAACCTGCACCACCACTTATTGAGCGAGGCCCGATATTTGGAGGAGGTACTATACCATTGGTAATGATAGTAGTAAACGCGCCACCTGCCACACTTTTTTCAGCGATATAGGTAGTTTTTAGGTTTTGCTTTCCTAAACGGATGTTGAAGAATGTAGTTGTATCTTCATTTACTTTGCTAAACGTAAAACGATACGTTATATCATCTCCCGTTGTAGCCGCATTATTTTTGATGTGAATTTCATAACGAACATTCTCTCCAAAAGATGCATAGTTTGGCCCTCCTTGCGGTAATTGCAAAGGAACGTAGTTAGCAATAATGGTTACAAAGTTTGTATCATCCGGGCTACGGAAAGCATACAGATCTGTATTATCGGCCAACGGATCGTTTGCGATCATTGGCGCTTCCCTGTGACTTGAAGCCTGCAGGGTTTGTTTCTGAGAATCCAGGATGCCAAACGTTAAGGCTGCTGCCACAACGCCCGTAACACCTAAGATCTTTGCAGTTAATTTTTTATTCATGATTTAAAATTTTATATGGTTCTTAAAAAAGATTATTGTCCGCTGTGATTTGAATAACCACTCCATGGAGCCTGTACATAAGGAAATGCAGCTTTAAACGTAGTGTCGTTTTTAGCAACACCTGCCGAATAACCCAATACACCTAATAGATCAGGCGTTACAGGATTTGGACCGCCCGCTGTGTAATCATCATACCATAAACCTATGGCTGCTAATGCAACACCACCCACTGCTTGTAATTCAATCGTTGTAACATCATCTTCCAACCTTCTTCCGTTAGGAAAACCATCCATGTTTGGAATGTGTTGAAGAGCTGCAGTAGTATTGAAACGAGAATCAGTTAAACCTAAAACAGCTGCATAAACAATTCCTAAAGAATTAAAATCAGGGCTATTACGAGGCGTAACCGGAACGGCCATATTTAAACGCAACATATCACCAAGAACCGGGAAGAAGTTATTGATGAACGGTTTGCCCGCTGCTAAAGGATTTCCACCTTTGCCGGTAGCTAATTGATAAGGAATTAAATTTGGAACACCTGTATGAAAAATAGGCAATAGATCTACTGAACGCGGTTGTGCCGGGCGCAATAAGTAATTTCCAAAAGCTGAGTTCGCTAAAGCTGTTCCGTTAAGAGCAACATTTCCTTTTAAAGGATATAAACCCGCGCCACCATTTGCAAAATTAAATTGTTGAAGAGAGTTTGTCTGAATTTTAAGAGCCGATAAAGCAGGAACAGCAGCGCTATAAGCACCATTTCCAACATATAGGCCTAACTCAGGATTACAGAAAAATTTATCCATGGCAGTATCTTCTGCATAAGGAGTTAATGAATTCCATCTGTCTTTTGAACCTATTGGATTAATAGCCTCGTTCGTTAAAGGCATACCGATACGGGATACCTGTATCCATGCACCATTATCTGTTGGAGCTACACCGTTTGCATTTAATGTACGTGTAGCAGGGCGGCTAGCCGATGCCCAAATACCAATCACAAAATTTGCATCTAAAATAGATGTAGCAGATGTTGTTGCTAAATGATTTTTTTGTAGTGTGGTGATCGGAACTTTAATAGCGATGCTATGCACATTTTTGTGCCCTAAACCATCTCTTGGATTCGCATTTGCACGTGTTTGGCCTAGGTCAAAAATACCACCTAAGTCTACAAAGAAAGGGTCGTCGGCCGGTCCGCAATAAATAATTTCGCCACCACTGCCGCTAGCTGTTTCTATGGCCGAAGTAATTAATGCATCATAATTTGCTGCACCTAAACCAACGCCCGCATTGCTTATAGAGCGAGGCCCTATGTTTGGAGGAGGAACAATACCACCCGATACAATGGTTGTAAACGCACCGCCAGCTACACTTTTTTCAGCAACGTAGGTAGTTTTTAAATTTTCTTGCCCTAAACGAATATCAAAAAACGTTGTAGGATCCTGGTTTGTTTTGCTAAACGTAAAACGATAAGTAATATCATCGCCCATTGTTGTAGCATCATTTTTAATGTGAACTTCGTAACGAATGTTTTCACCAAAAGACGCGTAATTAGGGCCACCTTGCGGTAATTGCAAAGGCACATAATTAGCAATAATGGTTACGTAGTTTGTGTCATCCGGACTTCTAAAAGCATAGAGATCCGTGTTGTCGGCCAGTGGATCATTTGCGATCAATGGCGCTTCCCTGTGGCTTGAGGCCTGCAGGTACTGTTTTTGCGAATCCAGCACACCAAAAGCCAAAGCTGCCGCTATGACCCCCGATACACCCAGGATTGTTTTAGTAGATTTTCTCATTTTCATTAACAGGTTAGGTTATTATTCCGTCAGATTGCTGTTGCCCAATTTTTCTCTTTATTAGATACGAGAGAAATAGGGGCTTGGATTTAATTCGTCGAAGAAATGATCGGGTTTAACAGAACTTAACTACTAATAATGGAAAAGCATAAATCTGATCATTCTAGCATCAATTAAAATCGGTAACCGATTATTTGAACCCGGTAACCGATTATTTGACCACGGCGAGCGATTATTTGACCTCGGCAAGCGATTATTTGGCCATGGCAAGTGATTATTTGAACCCGGCAAGCGATTAATTGACCCCGGCGAGTGATTATTTTAACCCGGCAAGCGATTAATTGAACCAGGCGAGCGATTATTTGAACCCCGCGAGTGATTATTTGAACCAGTCGAGCGATTAATTGACCTCGGCAAGCGATTATTTGACCACGGCGAGCGATTAATTGAACCCGGCAAGCGATTATTTGGCCACGGCGAGCGATTATTTGAACCCGGCGAGCGATTAATTGAACCCGGCAAGCGATTATTTGACCTCGGCGAGCGATTAATTGAACCCGGCGAGTGATTATTTGAACCCGGCAAGTGATTAATTGAAACCGGCAAGCGATTATTTGGACCCGGCGAGCGATTCCATACAAAAACCGTTGCATTTAATCCAAAAACTAATGTAATAAAAACACTAACAAAACGAAACTAACTGCAACAGTAAAGCAAAAACTTACTTTATAACAGAAAAACGCCTGCCGGCTTTAAGCAATTTATTTTTAGAAGAAAAAAGAATAAAAGAAGCCTTACCAATAATATAATTTTCGGGCACAAAACCCCAAATACGAGAATCTATCGAATTATGACGGTTGTCGCCCAGCACAAAATAATAGTTCATTTTAAAGGTATAGTAATGTGAAAGTTTATTGTTTACATAAACAGAATCATTTTTTACAACAATTTTATTGGCCTCATATCTTTCTATCAATTTTTTATAGAAGATCAAATTTTGCTGATTCAATAGAATGCTATCTCCTTTTTTAGGCACGTATAAAGGGCCGAAAAAGTCTAAATTCCATTTAACAGAAGGATGATTGGGGTAAACAGAAGGATTGTAAAAATCTTCCGCTAAAAAATTTATTCCAAGCGACTTCACATTTTTTACATGCATCAGTTCAAGGGCTTGTTCTTCACTCATAGTAAAATGATAATTCAATTCAGTAGAATTTTTATTTTCGTTTGATAAGCCTATTTTTTCCAAATCAAGGCTATCAATCGGTTTATTTGCTGTTACGTTATAACTATGAAATAAATTTTCAGGTATTTCTGCCTTATTATTATTTACAAAAACCTGCCCGTTTATCATCTTAACCGAATCACCGGCAAGGGCAACACAACGCTTTACATATTCCTGTTTTATGTCAATGGGCAGGCTGTCTTCTTCAGGCGGATAATTAAATACAAGCACATCATTCCTTTTAATTTTGCTATAACCCGGCAAGCGCAAATAAGGCAAATGCCAGTCGATGTAATTTTTATTTACAGCAAACGGTGTGATCGGGAGTCTTGGGCCATAAGCCATTTTGTTTACCAAAACATAATCGCCTTCCCATAAAGTACCGTGCATAGAAGCAGAAGGAATTAGAAAAACCTGGAATAAAAATAAACGCACAAAAAGCCAGATCAAAAAGGCGAAAAATAATATGCGCGTAATTTTTTGGATGGTGTTTTGGCCTTAAAATAAAAAAAGCTTTCAAATTTCTCTGAAAGCCTTGTTTCTCTGTTGGTGGTCTTGTAGGGAGTCGAACCCCAAACCTTCTCATCCGTAGTGAGATGCTCTATCCAGTTGAGCTACAAAACCATTTTTGGAGGCACAAATATACATAATTTATTTAACTTGCAAAGCATAAACAAGCCATTTCTATGTCGCAAAAAATTATTGAACAAGCCTGGGAAAACAGGGATCTTTTAAAAGACCTTTCCGTTCAAAACACTATTAATGAAGTAATTGAGCAACTTGATAAAGGCAAGCTTCGTGTGGCTGAACCCTTACAAAACGGACAATGGCAGGTGAACGAATGGGTTAAAAAAGCCGTTATTTTATATTTCCCCATCCGTAAAATGGAAACCATTGAAATTGGCCCCTTGGAGTTTCACGATAAAATGCAGCTTAAAAAAAATTATGCAGAACTGGGAGTAAGAGTTGTTCCACATGCTGTGGCGCGCTACGGAGCCTACCTGGCAGGTGGTGTCATTATGATGCCAAGCTATGTAAATATCGGAGCTTACGTAGATAGCGGCACGATGGTAGATACCTGGGCAACCGTTGGAAGCTGTGCCCAGATAGGTAAAAATGTGCATCTAAGCGGCGGTGTGGGCATTGGTGGCGTATTAGAGCCTGTGCAGGCTGCCCCGGTTATTATTGAGGATAATTGTTTTATAGGCAGCAGGTGTATAGTTGTGGAAGGCGTGCGTGTTTGCAAAGAAGCTGTGTTGGGCGCCAATGTTTGCTTAACGCAATCCACTAAAATTATTGATGTTACCGGCAAAGATCCTATTGAAATGAAAGGTATTGTGCCCGAGCGCAGCGTGGTGATCCCTGGCTCATATACAAAACAATTCCCTGCGGGTGAATTTCAAGTGCCTTGTGCGTTAATTATTGGTAAAAGAAAAGAAAGTACCGATTTGAAAACGTCATTAAATGATACCTTGCGCGAATATAACGTAGCAGTGTAAAGAATGAAAAAATTAAAATGTATCGCTTTCTTTTTTGGAATGATTCTTATCGTTTCAAAAGGCTTTGCCTGGGGGCCAACCGGGCACCAGATTGTAGCACAGATAGCCAAACAATATTTAAATAAAAATGTAAAAGATTCCGTTGAGAAATATCTTAACGGCTTATCGTTTGAAGAAACAGCTACATGGATGGATGATATTAAAAAAGATCACCTGCACGATAACATGAATTCATGGCATTACATAAATATTGAAAAAGATAAAACCTACGTTAAAACAGATGAAGAAAATGTTGTGAATGAACTGGAGAAAGCCATCGCCCAGCTAAACAATAAAAAACAACTTAGTAAAGATGAAATTAACCTCGATCTTAAATTGGTTTTTCATTTAATCGGAGACCTTCATCAGCCGTTGCACACTGGCTATGCAAGTGATAAGGGTGGTAATACCGTAAAATACGATTTTATGGGTAAGGAAAAGAACCTGCATCACATCTGGGATATGGACATCATCGAGCATGAAAATATCACAGCAAATGATTGCATAAAAATAATTTCAAAATTATCTTCCGCTCAAATAAAAGAAATAGAAAAGATAGATGTTGTAAAATGGATGAATCAATCGCGGGCGTTTTTACCCGATGTGTATGATATAAAAGATAACACCATTACAGAAGCGTATATAACAAAAAATGCCACCATCATCAAAACGCAGCTTGCCAATGCAGGACTTCGATTAGCTGCTGTATTAAACGAAGCATTTAAAAAATAATTTGGGCGTTCCGGCAGATTACTGCCGTCGGGCTGTACGCTACAATCTTTTGCTATTTGAGATTGCAATAAACGAAGCAATCTCAAATAACAAAAGGATTTTCGCTGCCATCCCTAACGCATCTATGGCTTTCTGTTGGTTTTTTCAATTTTTTTGCGTTAATTTTACTGTAAATCATTTTTATGCAAAAACTATACTCTGTTATTTTAGCTGCTATTTTTTTTACAAACAGTTTATCTGCTCAGATAGAAAAAAATCAATACCAATCATTCTTTAACCAGGCTTATATAGAAAACCCTTCTATACCCAAAGGTATTTTAGAAGCGGTTGCTTATACACAAAGCAGGTTCAATCACATTACACCCACAGAGCATACAAGCTGTATTGGCTTGCCACAGGCTTATGGTGTTATGGGCTTGATTGCTGATGGTAAAAATTATTTCCGCAACAATTTAGTGATGGTTTCGCAGCTTTCAGGTTATTCGGTTGAAGATATTATTAATTCACCCGAAAAAAATATTAAAGCTTACGCAAAGGCTTATGCCACCCTGCTAAATCAGCCAAACAATATCGATAATAAAGGTTTTTTCAAACATACCTGGGTGCTTACACAATTAAGCGAATTGCCTTTGGATACTAACGTAGTAAACAATTTTGCGCTTAACTCGCACTTATACAGTGTGTATTCTTTTTTAAATAAAGCCGAATATCAATCTGCGTATGGCTTTCCACAGCATCCCATCGATATGCAGCAGATTTTTGGCAAAGAAAATTTAAAAATACTTTCTTCAGAAAAAGTTATCATTAATAAAGATCAAAACCAGTTAACAGATCCGCAGGGGAATAATTACCGGACAAATAATCCTAACTCAATTTACTCCGCGGATTATGCACCCGCTATCTGGAACCCCGCCGCATCCTGCAATTACGCGGTTGGACGAGGCGGTACAGCCATTTCGGCTGTTGTGATACATGATACTGAAGGAAGTTATGCGAGTTCAATCTCCTGGTTTCAAAATTGTTCATCGGTTGTATCCGCGCATTATGTTATCCGTTCGTCTGACGGGCAAATTACCCAAATGGTTTTAGAAGCAAACAAAGCCTATCATGTTGGTTCTGAGAATGCATATACAATCGGCATTGAGCATGAAGGCTACGAAGCACAAACGGGCTGGTATACTACAGCTATGTATACTTCATCGGCTGCTTTGGTTAGAGATATTTGTAACAGCGGTTATGGTATTAATCCTTTACGTACCTACAACGGCCCTTCCTGCAGCGGTTCCAGTGGTTCTTGCCAGCAGGGCGCCTGTATTAAAATTAAAGGACATCAAATGTATCCCAATCAAACACATATTGATCCGGGGCCAAATTGGGATTGGTATACTTATTATGATTTAATAAATAATGCACCAACAACTAATACAGTAAGCACTGCCGGTGGAACTATTTATGATTCGGGCGGACCGACAGGTAATTATCAAAACGATGAACGTACATTAACATTAATTCAACCAACAGGTGCCACAAATATTACGCTAACGTTTACAAGGTTTAACGTAGAAACCAATTATGATTATTTATATATCTATGACGGAGCGACCGTTAATTCTCCGTTGATCGGAAGGTTTACAAGTACATCTTCTCCAGGCACTATTACTTCAAGCACAGGTTCTTTATTGTTGGATTTTAGAAGCGATTGTGCAACAACCGATAGCGGTTGGGTAGCCAGCTATACCAGTAATACATCTACCGCCGCAGATCACGTGCCACCTACCACGCAATCGGTTGTAAACGGAATTTGGCAGACGCATAATTTTACATCAAGCTTCACAGATGCTGATAACACAGGTGGCAGTGGTCTCGAAAAAAGTTATTATGAAGTAATTGATTTTGACGGAACTGCCTGGGGCGCGAATGCCACACATGGCTTCTTTAAGGATAATTTTGATGTGACAATCAGCCCTGCATGGACACAAAAAACAGGCGCGTGGAGTGTTAGCAACCAAGCGCTTTATCAAAGCGATACGACAAACTCAAATACCAATATTTATGCTGCACTTGCACAAAATTTATCCAACAGGTATTTATATAATTTCACAATGAAAATAGGAAGTAATGGTACTAATCGCAGGGGAGGCTTTCATTTCTTTTGTGACAACCCTGATTCTTCCAACAGGAACAACAGTTATTTTGTTTGGTTCAGAGTTGATAATTCGCAGCTTCAAATTTATAAAGTGGTTAACAATAATTTTGGCTCGCCTGTGTATCAGTCAACCGTAACTATAAATGCTAACCAGGCGTATGACTATAAAGTTATTTATGACCGAGTTAGCGGATTGATACGCGTTTATCAGAACAATGTTTTGATCGGTAATTGGACAGATCCCAGTCCGTATACAAATGGCGGATACATTTCGTTTAGAAGCGGTAATGCAAGTATAACAGTAGATCAAATAGATGTCTTCCGTTCGCGCGCAGCTACCGCAAATATTACAGTTGGTGCGGGAAATGCAAATGATATACGCTATCAAAACCCTGATCCGGCAACGCCTTCAGCAAAAATAAAATCCATTTGCAGCGATAGTGCTACCAATCTTTCAGCGATTGATTATAACAACATCAATGTAGACTGGACCCCTCCGCAAACCATAGATTCTATCAGGGACGGGCTTGGTTCAGATATTAATATTACATCGTCTATAAGTAGCTTGTCTGCTAATTGGAGCGGTTCTTTTGACCAGGAATCGGGAATTGCCAAATACTGGTATTGTATTGGCACAACACCGGGGGATAGTAACTTAGTTGTCTGGACGGATACTATGTTGTCTCAATCTACCACAAAAAATAATTTACATCTTACGCAAGGGCAATGGTATTATTTTAGTGTAAGAGCCGAAGATGGCGCAGGCTTGAAAAGTGTAAAAATTACCTCGAACGGGCAGATGGTTGACACGACTGCAACAACAGGCATTAGTCAATTTAAGGCAGAAAATCTGATATTAAAAATATATCCAAACCCTGCTAAAAACACACTTAATGTTGATTACAGCTTAACAAACGAAACAACAATTAAATGGCAGGTAAGCAACCTTATCGGGCAGGTTGTTTTACAAAGTGAAGATGTAAAAGCAAGCGGAACATATACACAAAGCCTGGATATTGCTATGTTAAGTAAAGGCTTGTATTTGCTAAATATAACAACTAACGGTTCTCAAAAAACGGTGAAGTTTATTAAAGAGTAATAAATTAAGTATTCCTCTTTTTTAAGTGTGCTGTTAATGGCCATAAATAAAAAAACACCTAACCTCATGCAAGGTTAAGTGTTTTCGTAAAATTGCAAAGCTTAAAATTACTCAGCTACCTGCACCATTTTAAATGGCACGCTGATAATTGCCTGATAATCTTCTCCGGCTTCCAACATATCTTCATCATCTTCTTCGTAGTGCCAGTTAATTGTTACCGAGCTTCCACCTTTGTGGATAGCTTCTAATTTTTTAAATACATCTAAAATGCATTTAGATGAACTTGTATTGAAATATTCAAGTTGTACGTTTACGGTAGTAGCCGGTTTTGGGCTTGATGCATATTTATCAAGGTTATCCACCAATGGCTTATAAAACTCGATCGAGTTTTCCGGTATAGAGCGACCTTTAATTTCTAATACTCCACTACCTAGATCAAAGTTAATAGTAGGGGTTTTGGGTGTTCCGTCAATTGTGAACTTTTCCATAGCTGTTGTTATTGGTTTAGCGTTACTTTTATGTTTAAACTGAAAAATGAAACTCTTTCGTCTATTGGCTGAAAAGAGTAGTGTAATTTTTGCCCTGTTTTTCTGGCAATATCAACCATTCCTAATCCGCCGCCGCCTTTGAGCGACATTTCTCCGTTATTTAAGATCTGTTTATAATATTCTTTTAATTCTTCTTTTGATAATGAGTTTACTTCATCTAAACGGCTTTTTAAACCCGATACATTCTCATTTAAAATATAGTTGCCTGTAATTACATTATAGGCATTGTCTAGTTTGCCAATCATAAAAATAGCCGAACGTGCGTGTTCTCCGCCATCTACAGGAGCTTCGTCCATATGGTGATAGAGATTTTGCAAACATTCCACTAATACGTTATAAACTTTTTTCTTTGTCTTTGGTTCTTCCTGAAAATTATCCATTTTGCTCTCCATGATCTGCAAAATAGAGGTTAGCAAATCCGAAGTAATGTCGCCTTTAAAAGAGAGCAGTATATTATTACGCTCCATTTTGTCATAAAAATCAAAAAGGTCTAACATCATAGGCTTGAAAATGCTCAACAAAAATAATAATTAGTTTAAATAAAGCAAGAATTATTTTTGGCTGCCGGCCTAGTTCTCTTTAAAGGGATTTCGCGGTATCCACTGGGTTGGCTGAAGAAAATTTATAAACGGTTTTAAGATGGCTTTGCTTACCGAATTTTGAGGTTTGATATAGCACACCAGCTCATGCGCTTTTGCACCAACTGTGCTTTTAATTTCAGAAGCTGTGCGGCCCAGGTTGAGGTGCTTTTTTTTATGAAGGATAGCCAGCTCAATAAAATGATATAAAATATTCTGATAAAGTTCATGCTCTTTGTTCACTTCATAATCAATGCCGATGTAGTGTGCCTCAAGTGTGTCATCTGCTAAATCATAACCCGAATCAAAGCCTACTAACTTTCCATCCAAAAAGTAAGCGGTAACAAAAAAAATGTCGGCAAACTTTTTTTTCATTTCAAAAAAGTAATTTGAAGCAAGTTTTACCAGCTTGAATTTTGCATTCGAAAAAACATTTTCATACAGTTTGTAAATTTCTTTTTCGTGTTTTTTTATTTCTTCTGCCGATAAATTTTTTCGGGTGATTTGTACCCCGCTTTTAAAAATGCTTTTCGCGCGGTTTCGGTATTTTTTAGAAAATAAGGCAATGTAATCATCCAAACCGGCTGCTTTTTCAGGTATTTCAACAAGCATATTCGGCTCAACCGTAAATTCTATAAATTTATTTTCTTCCAGTATTTTTTGTTTAGGAAGATGGTTGCTGTAAAAATCTTTTATCAGTGTTGCAGAAATGGTGCCCCGAAGTTTTTCTTCTTTAGAAACCACGTTGCTTATTTTGTCGAGAATAAAAAAAGCATCTTCTCGTTTTATTTTTGATGAGTAGGCAAAACAATGTTCTCCGCTTACAAAATTATTTCCGCAGGTAACCAGTCGCATAATGACATGATCTTTGTACTTATCCATGTATTTGTCAAACAGCTTCAAACGCTTGGATGTCAGCTCGCTTATTTGCGACTCCATTAAACCGCCAAAAACATCAGCTGTAAAATCTATTACCTGGAAACAACAAATAAAAACAGGCATTTTGCCTTTATAGACGATAGCATACCTGTGTGCTATCTGTGGCCTGTGCAGCTCTTCGATAAGCTGTAAATAATCCGGGCTTAGAAAAAAATTGTGGTTTAAAAGCACCTCATTCCAGGTAGTTTTGTCAACCTCTAGCATGCTTTCGTAAAAAGTAAAGGTGTAATCGCCCTCGAGCTTTCGCTGAGGTTTTTTACGCATTTTATCTTTATGTTTTTCGCAAAAAGTAATCAAGCCTTAAAAGTACATAAAAATGAAGGAAAGAAATAGACGCACGGATAGCACAAGTTGTTAATTATGTGATTTTTATCTGCAAACATCTTAATTATCTGTTCTCTAAAAATTAAAAGCAGAAAGCTTTTGTTGTGCTTTTTTAAAATCCGCAACCAGTTCGTTTACTACTTGCGCTACGGGTTTTATTTCTTTTATAGCACCGCTCACTTGCCCGATTTCTAGCTCACCTTCTTCCAAATCACCTTCAAACATACCTTTTTTAGCGCGTGCGCGTCCCAAAAGCTGCTCCAGTTCTTCAATACTTGCAGCACGTTTTTCGGCTGCATCCACGTCTTTAAAGAATTTATTTTTAATTAATCTTACCGGGGTAAGTTGTTTTAACGTCAACTGGGTATCACCTTCGGCTGATTTTACAATTGCTTCTTTAAAATTCTGGTGTGCCGACGATTCCTGCGTAGCGGCAAACAGGCTGCCAATCTGCACGCCGTCAGCTCCCAGGCAAAAAGCCGCCGCCATGGCTTCTCCCGAACCGATCCCGCCCGCGGCAATTAAAGGAATTTGCAATGCTTTTCGCACCATGGGAATCAGAACCAGGGTGGTCGTCTCTTCACGCCCATTATGGCCCCCGGCCTCAAAACCCTCGGCAACAATAGCATCCACGCCTGCTTCCTGGCATTTTAAGGCAAATTTTATGTTGGAAACGGCATGTACAACGGTGATTCCGTGTTGTTTAAGGTATTGTGTCCATGTTTTTGGATTCCCGGCAGATGTAAATACGATTTTTACCTCTTCTTCCACAATAATCTTCATTAATTCGTCGATATTTGGATATAAAAGGGGCACATTTACCCCAAAAGGCTTATTTGTTGCGTTTTTACATTTTTTAATGTGCTCGCGCAGCACCTCAGGATACATGCTTCCGCTGCCAATAAGCCCTAAACCACCGGCATTGCTCACTGCAGAAGCCAGTTTCCATCCGCTGCACCAAATCATTCCGCCCTGTATAATGGGATATTTTATCTTAAATAAATTACAAATTGCGTTCTCCATTCAAAAATTAAATTGTTAAATACTATTCTTGGCTAAAATAGAAATTTAATTATATTTGTAGACATTTTAAAGTTTTTAATGAAGAAGTACATAGTTATATTTTTTTTATTTTGTAGTACATTTTTATCCGCCCAATACCAATGGGATTATGGGTTTCAATTAGGTGCATCAAACTATCTGGGTGATATGGGCGGAAAACAAGGCCCCCGCAGAGATTTTGTGTCAGATATGAAGCTTGCCCAAACCCGCTGGGATGGTGCTGGTTTTGTCCGCTATAAATTTAATAGAAAACTATCCTTAAGAGCTCAGTTTGCATACATGCGCATTCAAGGAGCTGATTCACTTTCTACCAACCCGGCGCGCCATGCTCGTAATCTTAGTTTTAGAAATGACATTTTTGAATTGAGTGCTACGCCGCAATTAACTATTTATGAAAATCAGGATTTGGGATCGAGTTATCGTTCCAGGCTTGGATTTAACTTTTACGTAATGGCCGGTATCGGTATAATCCACCAAAATCCAAAAGCCTCTTACCAGGGAGACTGGGTTGCTTTACAACCTTTGCATACCGAAGGAGTTAATTACAGTTTATGGCAGGGCGTTGTGCCCGTTGGGACAGGATTTTATTTTACATTCCAAAAGAAACACCGAATAGGATTTGAGTTCAACTGGCGCATTACATTCACCGATTACCTGGATGATGTAAGCAATAAGTATGTTAACCCGTCTACATTAAGCCCGCAGGGAGCCGCTTTGGCTAACCGTTCGAACCTGCAAAGTGCAGGTGGAGACCAGAGTTTATTGAACAACTTTGGATATAATCCAACTACAAACCCGGGTGAAAAACGCGGCGATCCTAAGCATAACGATACTTACATGACCATGACACTTAATTATAGTTATGTAATACGCGGGCACGGTAGTTTCTATAAAAGCCGCTATGGTTCATTCTTCTTTAAAAAGAGCAGAAAAAGGTCTCGTAAGGTAAGGGCCAAATTCTAGAGCTTAACTCTATTTACTAATCTTATTTTTTATTTCATGATGCGCCTGTTTGCTTTATGTATAGCCTTTTCAACTACTTTGATTGCCCAGCGAGAAGATTCTTTAGCTATCCGGAAAATATATACATACCATTTAACCGAAGGTAATAGCTATGCTAATTTACATAGCCTTTGTAAAGATGTTGGCGGGCGTTTAAGCGGGAGCCCGCAGGCAGTTAAGGCGGTTGAATGGGCAAAGCAAGCCATGCTGAAAGCCGGGGCAGATACCGTTTACTTAATGCCTGTTATGGTGCCGCATTGGGTGCGAGGAGCAAAAGAAAAATGCAGCATGTTTCATGATGGTAAAACAGAAACGCTTGCTGTTTGTGCTTTGGGTGGATCTGTGGCAACGCCTAAACAAGGTGTGAAAGCCAAAGTAATAGAAGTTTCTTCTTTCCAGGAATTGGAAAAATTAGGTGAAGAAAAAATTAAAGGCAATATTGTTTTTTACAATGTCTCTTTCGATCAGTCGTTTATACATACCGGGCATGCCTATGGTAAGGCTGTGAAATATCGTAGCGGCGCGTCTTTGGCAGCAAAATATGGCGCGGTAGCATCTGTCACAAAATCAATGACAACTGCCGATGATGATTATCCGCATACGGGCGTGATGAGGTATGATACTCTGATTAAACAAAAAATTGCCGCGTTTGCTATCAGCGCAAAAGGCGCAGAAAAATTAAGCGCGGCTTTGTCTCAAAATAAAAATACGGAACTGTTTCTATACAGCGATTGCAAAACATTTCCTGATGAGCTTTCCTACAATGTGATAGGAGAAATTAAAGGAAAAGAAATCCCGGATGAAGTGATTGTAGCGGGAGGGCATTTAGACAGCTGGGATTTGGGTGAAGGGGCACATGATGACGGTGCGGGTATTGTGCAAACTATTGAAATACTATCTGCTTTTAAAAAACTGGGGATGGTAAACAAACATACCATCCGCTGTATCGCCTATATGAATGAGGAAAACGGAACGCGCGGAGGGCTAGCCTATGAAAAATATGCAGCTAAGGAAAATAAAAAACATATTGCGGCAATAGAAAGTGATTTGGGTGGTTATACCCCGAGAGCTATTGGTGTAGAGGCTCAAAAAGATACCCTGGCTTATTACAAAAAATGGCAACCTTTATTTGAACCTTATTTTGTTTTTATAAAACAAGGCGGAGATGGGGAAGATATAAGTGCGCTTATTAAATTAGGTGTACCTCAATTTAGTTTTGATCCTGATTCTCAGAGGTATTTTGATGCCCATCACGCAGTAAATGATGTTTTTGAAAATGTAAATAAACGCGAACTTGAATTAGGAGCTGCAACCATGAATTCTTTTGTTTATCTCCTGGATAAATACGGCGCGTATAAAAAATAAGTTAAGGCTTAAAAAAACAATTCTTTAACCATCAGGGTACCCATATTATCTTTTATGATCTTATGGCATTTTACACATACGTAAAACCCGGTATGAAAGCCGCTTTTGTTTAAGGTAGGATGCAACAGAGGATGATTGCAATATTCTTTACCACTATCTAACTGAACCTTGTTTGTATTAAATCTTGCTTCGGTTTTCATAGCTTTTTGTTTTAACTATATTAAAATTACAAATTTGATTTGTCAAACGAATTCTAAAAAACCTTAAAGAGTGTTACTAAATTGTAATTTATAAAGAAAAACGCAATTCGTACGCAAGAATTATATCCTACATGTTATTTTATCTTTTCATAGGCATCCCCACTTATCTCATCAGCAAACGCTGTATAGTTTAGTAGCAAATCATTTATAAAAACTTTTTCAGGGTATTGCTTTGCTTCAATAGTATAAGTAAACCGCTTGCTGCCAACTACTTTTATTTCCTCTGCTAAAACCGGCGAAAAGATTTTAAAATAGCTCAATCCGTTTTTATACCTTCTATATTGCGGATATTTCATACTTTCAAGCAAAGAATTCATTGTGCAAAAATGCCATATTTTTTAGAATTAGTCGCGCAACATATACATAAAAATTATTCGGATGATCTGGATTCGCTTTGCGTGGTGCTGCCTAATAAACGTGGTGGCTTGTATTTAAAAAAGCATTTAGCCGGCATTTTAGGCAAGCCTGCCTGGATTCCCGAAATTATTTCAGCAGAAGACTTTGTGGCAAAAATATCCGAGTTGCCTACTGCTTCAGAGCTGACACTGACATTTGAATTATATGATACGTATTGCAAAGTAGTTGAAGCAGAGGCGGTTTCTTTTGAGCAATTTTTACGCTGGGCGCCTCAGGTAATGCAAGATTTTAACGAGATAGACCGTTACCTGATCGATCCGAAAACTATTTTTGAAAATTTGCGCGACATAAAAGAAATTGAAAGCTGGAGCCTTGCAGAAGAAAAGCTGTCTACCATGCAGGAAAATTACCTGACTTTTATGCAAAATTTGGGAAAAGTATACGAGCAGATGAAAGGCACTGCACTACGCAATAAGCAAGCCTGGCAAGGACTCTCGTACCGGGTAGCTTATGAAAATATTTTAAAAGCCGGGTATACCTTGCCATACAAAAAAATACTTTTTTGCGGATTCAATGCAGTCAATTTAGCAGAGGAGAAAATAATTTCTTTTTTGGTTGAGGAAAATCTGGCTGAAATTTTATGGGATGCAGATACCTATTATGTGAAAGATGAAGCACAGGAAGCCGGAAGTTTTTTGCGGAAGCATTTTATACATTATCCGAAGCAAAGCAATTTCATTTCAGACGCCTTAACAACAAGCGCCAAGTATATTGAAATTACAGGTGTTGCGGGGCGTATGGCGCAGGTTGCCGCCGCTATGCAGGGGCTAACTAAAATTTTAGAAACTGACACACAATTGCAAAAAACCGCTATTGTATTAGCCGATGAAACGTTGTTGTTGCCGGTACTAAGCGCATTGCCCGAAAAAATACATGCGGTAAATATTACTTTAGAATATCCCGCACACATTACCCCTTTGTATGGTTTGTATGAAGAAATTATACAGGCTCATCTCAACAAAAAGCCGGATGATGCTTTTTATTTTAAAGATGTATTATCCATCCTGTACAATCCCATCGTGGCAACGCTGGTAAATGATAACCTCGCTCTGCATAAGGCGATCAAAAAAATTAACCAAAGCAATATCATTTATTTACGTACAGATTTGCTGAAAACCTGGCTGGGAACCACTTTTGATGATATTGCGTTTTTAATTTTGCCTTTTGTATCTGTAGAAGATTTTGTGTTACGTTTATGTAAGTTTAACGAAAGATTGATTCAAAGAACCTACGAAACAAAAAATCGTTCACTTGAATTAGAGACAGCACTTATCTTTCAGCAGCAATTAAACACCTTGCAACAAGCGCTTTTAAATTATCCGCAGACAAGCTTAAAGGCCTTGAAAATATTGGTAAAACAAACCCTGGCCCCAAACGGAATCCCTTTTTACGGCGAGCCTCTAAGCGGTTTGCAAATTATGGGTGTGCTTGAAACCCGTACCCTTGATTTTGATAATATAATCATGTTATCTGTAAACGAAAATGTATTACCTGCAGGAAAATCAGGTGCATCCTTCATCCCGGATGATTTAAAAAGACACCTGCAAATGCCTTTATACAGTGAGAAAGATGCTATTTATGCGTATCACTTTTACCGCTTATTACAACGAGCAAATAAAGTTGCCCTGATCTATAATACAGAAACAGATACCTTTGGTAAAGGAGAGAAAAGCAGGTTCATCACGCAGCTCTTATCTGAATTTAAAAATAAAAATGCGCAGGCAAGTATAGAAGAGAAAATCTTATCGCTTCCTGTTAGCCCTGAACAACAGGCCTTTGAAATGCATATACAAAAAACCGAATCTGTTTTAAATGGATTAGTGGAGAAAGCACAATCGGAAAAAGGTTTGTCGCCCACATCGTTAAACACATACAAAGAATGCGAACTTAAATTTTATTACCGGTTTATTGCCAACATCAGGGAGCCTGATGAGGTGGATGAAAATATGGAAGCTTCTGCGATCGGGAATATTATTCATGAAACGCTCGAAAAAATTTACACGCCTTTTGTAGATAAAGTGCTGACCAAAGATATTATTTCCGCATTGGAAAAAACCTACCTACAGGCAGCCGAAGAATCATTTACTGAATATTATAAAGAACCGGCAAACGAGAACGGTAAAAAGACAATTGCCTTGCATGTCATAAAAAAGTACATTGCAAATTTATTGGCTCATGAAAAAGAAACCATTGAAGAGCTTGAAAAGAAAAAAGAAACCATTACAATAAAACATCTTGAAAAATCATTGTCGGCTGAAATAGCTGTAAATATGGGTGATTCTATCATTCCGATAAATTTAAGCGGAACCGTTGACAGGATAGATTTTACACCAAGCGCGTTCAGGATCATTGATTATAAATCTTCTGTAAAGAAAGAATACGATGTATTTAATATTGAAGATCTAAGTGAAGTTTTTATAGATACCAAATACAGTAAGGTATTGCAGCTATTGGTATATGCGTGGCTTGCCTGGAAAAATAATATTGCAGCTCCAGAAAAAATAAATGCTTGTATTATCCCTTTCAGGGCACAAGAGCGTGTTTATAAAATTACGATGAACAAGAAGCCTTTGGTTTTAAGTAGTGATTTTCTCTTGGAATTTGAACAGAAGCTGTCGGTTTTTATTTCCGGCATGTTTAAGCCCGATACAAATTTTAATCCTACCGAAGATTTAGATACTTGTCAAATGTGTGCTTATCAAAGTATTTGTAACAGAAATTAAAATCAATGAAAGCAGTCAGTTTAAGCGAATTGAAAAAAGAGTTACAGGAAATTCCGCAAAAAGAACTCATAGAATTATGCGTAACGCTGGCTAAGTACAAAAAAGATAATAAGGAATTTTTAAGCTACCTGTTATTTGATGCTCACGATAAAACTGCATTTGTCAACGAAGTAAAATCAGAGATCGATGAGCAAATGACAATATTAAAATCACAACCCAATTTGTATTTTGTAAAAAAAGGGTTGCGAAAAATGCTCCGTATCATCACTAAATACAGCAAGTATATAAATGATAAAGCGTTGAATGCTGATATGCTTATTTATTTTTGTGATAAATTAAAACACTCGGGCATTCCTTACCGTAAGAGCCAGTTGATCGTGAATATGTATGAACAACAACTCAAAAAAATAAACACATTGATTAATTCCTTACACGAAGATTTGCAGCAAGATTATTTGCGGGACCTGGAAAAGCTTGTTTAACATTCTTAACTTGCAAGTCAGCAAAAACAATCTTACTATTGTTATACCAAAACCACGCCTATGAAAAACCTAAATGCGCTGATGCAAAATATAATTGAACTGACTACAGTTATTGAAACAAAATATCCTGCCTTATACAAAAACCTGGATGAAACTCCGCTTAGTATTGGTAAACATCCTGAAAAAGAAATAACAACCACTGATTTAAAGAGTTACTTGGAAACGCTGAAACATCAGCTAGAAGACTACATTAAAACGCACGAGGCAAAGAAGTAAAACTATTTGCCTTTGCTTCTTTTGCGAATGATCTTCTCTAGTTTTCTGCGTTGATTTTCCCTGCGTCGCGCACCGCCTAAATTTACTTTTTTATTTTTCTCTTTTTTCTCGGCAAAAGCGCTATTTACTACAACTTTCTTCTTACCCCGCTTCGAGTTTTTGTTTAAATTTTTATCTTTTAAAACCGGTTTTTCATCCGGAGTTATTTCATCAGATATTTCAACATCGCTAGGCAAAGCAAGCATCGGGATTTTTTGATGCATCAATTCTTCGATCTCTTTTTGTTTTTCTTTTTCTGAAGGGATCACAAAACTAAGTGCAATGCCGGTCTTTTCAGCTCTTCCTGTGCGGCCAATGCGGTGTATGTAAACAGCAGCTTCTCTGGGAATATCAAAATTTATAACGTGTGTAACGTCTGTAATATCGATGCCGCGTGCAATCACATCGGTTGCAATCAATAAACGATGCGTGCCGTCCTGCAATTGCCTTACTGCAGTAAAACGCCTTTGTTGTGATTTGTTGGAGTGGATCAGGCTTATCTGATCAGGAAAAACTATCTTGATAAGTTTATAAAGCGAATCGGCAATTTTTTTATTCTTTACAAAAAGCAAAGCCTTGCTGATTGTTTTATCATTCGTTAAAAGTGATTGCAGTAAATTTACTTTGGTATAAAAATTAGGCACCTGGTAAGCACCTTGCGTAATATTGGCCAGAGGGGTGCCTCTCGAAATTAATTCGATATACTCAGGTTTCTCAAAATAATCTGCAATCATTTTTTCAACCTCTTCCGTCAGCGTAGCAGAAAATAATAAATTTTGCCGCTTTGGTGGAAGTGCCTGCATGATCTGCAAAAGCTGGGGCCTGAAGCCGAGATTCAACATTTCATCTACCTCGTCGATCACTAATTTTTTTACAGAATTTAATTGCAAAGCCCTGCTTAAATACAGATCCATTAACCGTCCCGGGGTCGCTACCAAGATGTCTAGCCCATTGTACACCTGTTGGATTTGCGCGGAAGTTTTTACGCCTCCATACACACCGATGCAACGAACGCTCATGTATTTGGTCAGTTTTTCAATCTCACTTACAACCTGCACCACCAACTCTCGTGTAGGCACAACAATCAAAACCCTTGGCTGGCGCTGTTCAGAATAAGTTAGTTGCCTTAACAGGGGCAATATATAAGCAAATGTTTTGCCGGTACCGGTTTGTGCAATTCCAATAGCATCTTTGCCCGACATGATGATGGGGAATGCTTTTTCCTGGATTGGGGTAGGGGTTTCAAAACCAATATCAGCCAATGCTTTAAGTAATTGTTTTGAAAGATTGAGATCGTTAAAAGTGCTCACAATGTAAATTTTATGCAAAGATACGTTTAAATAATCGGGTTTGTGGCGTTCTGCAGATTACAAGGTTGGCTTTTCGTTTTGAATTTTGCCCTGCTATTTTGAACAAACACAAGTAGTTTCCTTTAAGCAAAAGCTATATGATAACCTATTCACAACCAACCGTTAATTATTTGTGTTTTTTATGCTTTTATTTTCAGTTAAAAAGCTCTATCTTTCATAGCTTATTTAAAAGATAAATAATTTATGAAGGCATATGTATTTCCCGGGCAAGGTTCTCAGTTTTCAGGGATGGGTAAAGAGCTTTATGACACAAACTCAACTGCAAAAAACTTGTTCGAAAAAGCCAATGAAATATTAGGGTTCCGCATTACAGATGTAATGTTTAACGGTACAGACGAAGAACTTAAGCAAACAAAAATTACACAACCTGCTATATTTTTACACTCGGTTGTTTTGGCGCATACATTAGCTGATTTTAAGCCTGATATGGTGGCAGGCCATTCTTTGGGTGAATTTTCAGCCCTGGTTGCCAACAAAACCTTGTCGTTTGAAGATGCATTAAAATTAGTGTATAAACGTGCTATGGCTATGCAGCACGCCTGTGAAATTAACCCAAGCACGATGGCTGCTGTTTTAAATTTAGATGATAAAACTGTGGAAGAAGTTTGTGCTTCCATTACAGATGAAGTGGTTGTTGCAGCTAATTATAATTGTCCCGGGCAGTTGGTAATTTCAGGCAGCATCAAAGGAATTGAAATTGCCTGTGAAAAAATGAAGGCTGCCGGAGCCAAGCGTGCCCTGGTTCTGCCTGTTGGTGGCGCGTTTCACTCTCCCTTAATGGAACCTGCAAGAGCAGAATTAGCAGAAGCTATTAATCAAACAACATTTAATGAACCTATTTGCCCCGTGTATCAAAACGTAACGGCGAAAGCGGTTATCAACCCCAGTGAAATAAAAAATAATTTAATTGCACAGTTAACTGCTCCAGTAAAATGGACTCAAACCGTTGAGCAAATGATCGCTGACGGAGCTACTGAATTTATAGAAGTAGGGCCCGGCAAAGTATTGCAGGGATTAATTAAAAAAGTAAATAAAGACGCCAACGCCATTAGTGCATAATATTTAAAATGATGAAAAAACACATTCGCTATTTTTTAATTTTTGGCTTTTTGGCTTTTAGTGTTTCCATCCAGGCGCAATATCGGTTTCTGCAGGGGATAGCTGTTTTTGTAGGAGAAACATCTTCCCGCGACAGGTACATAAATTTATACCCGCAGGATTTGCAAAGCGATCCTCTGTTTTTACATGCAAAGCCACCTTCTCACAAATCTGCCGAGCTTGAAAATTTTAGTGTAGGCATTTTTTTAGAAATGCTTAGAAGTGCCAAATGGCGCTGGGTTACAGAAATAGATTTATGTAATAAAGGCGCTGTAGAAAATGAATTATTAAATCCTATTACCAATGAAAAACGCATTACCGTAAATCATTACACGAACCTGCAATGGAATAACTACTTAAAGCGTTGGATTGACCTGGGCTTTAAATTCAGAACGTATGCAATGATTGGCGCAAGAATTGAATTTACTGTAGCAAGCTCTACGCCTGCATACAGCTATATATCAGGCAGGGCGGCAAAATTTACAGTGAGTCCGGATGTAGGTATTGGCGCTGAATTTCACTTGCGTGGTCCTTGGAATTTATTTGTAGAAGAACACTATAACCCTGACATTATCCCATTATATTCAAACGGACATGTTAGCATGTGGAACCGTACATGGGAAACCCGCATTGGAATTATTTACAGGTTTAAAACAGGTATAGCTGCGCTGGATCTGGATTGTAACGCGCCTCGCTATCACGGCAGATAAAAAATAAGATTATGGTTATTTCAAAAGAAGCTTTGTATTCACTTACCAAAGGAGTGATGATGCCACAAGAGGAAATGCTTGAAGTGGCCCGCAAAAAAGGAAAATTATTTATTGGCATTCCTAACGAAATTGCTTACCAGGAAAATCGTGTTCCCTTGGTGCCGGATGCCGTGGCTTTATTAGTGAACCACGGGCATCGTGTACTGATCGAGACCAATGCGGGTAAATCGGCTAATTTTTTAGATAATGATTACAGCGAGGCCGGTGCAGAAATTGCATATTCTGCCGAAGAAGTTTATAAAGCTGATATTATTATAAAAATAGCTCCTCCAACCATGGAAGAGTTGGAGCTTTTGCAACAAAAACAAACTATACTTTCTGCCTTGCAATTCACAGCGCATACAGAAGAGTTTTTAAAAAGATTGTCCCAGAAAAAAATAAACGCAGTTGCGGTTGATTGGGTAACCGATGAGCAAGGCATTTTCCCATTTGTACGCGCCATGGGCGAAATTGCAGGAGGCGCTTCTATCCTTATTGCGGCAGAGTATCTTACTAATACACATGGCGGTGTTGGATCTATTTTAGGAGGTATTTCGGGGATTTCTCCAACAGAAGTAGTTATTGTAGGTGCCGGCACAGTTGGCGAGTTTGCTGCCCGTGCCGCTATTGGCTTGGGAGCTTATGTAAAAGTGTTTGATAGCTCCACCAGTCGCTTAAGACGCATGCAAAGTGCTTTGGGCTCCCGTGTTTTCACTTCCATTATTCAGCCAAAAGTGTTGGCAAAACATTTAAAATCCGCCGATGTGGTTATTGGAGCCATTCGTTCTAAAACAGGACGTTCACCTATTATCATCAGCGAAGAAATGGTTAGCGAGATGAAAGTGGGTTCTGTTATTATTGATGTGAGCATTGACCAGGGAGGTTGTTGCGAAACTTCAGAACTGACCAATCATACCAAGCCTGTTTTTAGAAAGCATGGTGTGATACACTACTGCGTACCAAACATTGCATCGCGTGTTTCCCGCACCGCATCGTATGCATTCAGCAATTTGTATTTACAGATACTTTTGTCGCTTGGAGATGAAGGCGGATTTGAGAGCTTAATCAGGAAAGATACAGGCTTACGCAATGGCGTTTATTTCTACAACGGCGTGTTGACCAATCAGTACTTAGCTGAAACATTTAATTTACCTTATAAAGATATCAACCTGCTGGTTGGCATGTATTAATTTCGAAAAAATTATGAGCGAAGAAAAGATAAAAGTTGGTATTACACAAGGCGATATAAATGGCATAGGATTGGAAATAATCCTGAAAACATTTGCAGAGCCTGAACTGGTGGATATTTGTACGCCTGTTTTATTCAGCTCGCAAAAAACAGTAGGCTATTACCGCAAAGTAATTGGTATGGACGAACTGAATTTTAATTCTATACGTGATCTTAAACAAATACTTCCCAAAAAGATAAACGTAGTTGTTTGTTACGAAGAGGAAGTTCCTTTTGAAATTGGAAAATCTACTAAAGAAGGTGGAAAATATTCGCTGATCTCTTTGCAAAAAGCGGCAGAAGCAGCCAAGCAAGGTGCCATTGATGTGTTAGTTACAGGGCCTATCAATAAAAAAAATATTCAGTCAGAACAATTTAAATTTCCGGGGCACAGCGAGTTTTTAGCTTCGTATTTTGGTTTTGAAAAAGGAGCTATGATGCTTATGTGCAGCGACGATTTGAGAGTAGGCCTGGTTACAGGTCATGTGCCTTTAAGCCAGGTTTCATCACTCATTTCAGAAGAAAAAATTGCAGATAAGATCATTCACTTAAATAAAACGCTGAAAACAGATTTTGGTATTCAAAAGCCGCGCATAGCTGTTTTATCACTTAACCCGCATGCCGGAGATGGTGGTGTTATTGGCTCTGAAGATGATTCAATCGTAAAACCGGCCATCAATCGTTTGAAAGATGAAATTATGGTATATGGCCCGTATCCTGCCGATGGGTTTTTTGGCGCAGAAACGTATAAAAAATTCGATGCTGTTTTGGCAATGTACCATGACCAGGGATTGATCCCGTTTAAAGCGTTATCATTTAATAATGGCGTAAACTTTACCACAGGCTTGCCTGTTATCCGCACATCTCCCGATCATGGAACCGCGTATGATATAGCCGGAAAAAATATAGCTGATGCAGGCTCTTTTCGTAAAGCATTATACATGGCAATAGATATTTACCGCAATAGAAAAGCATATAAAGAAGCCAGTGCAAATCCATTAAAGTCAAACCCAATTAGCAAACAAACATCTTTTAGAGATTAATTAAAAATAGTAATAGAACATGAAAAACCTGGTAGCAAATTTCCCCAAGCAATTACAAGAAGCATTAAACATTGCGCAGCAATCAAAAATTTCTGCGCCTAAAAAAATAGATAATATTTTAATTACCGGCCTGGGTGGTTCGGGTATTGGCGGAACCGTGATTGCAGAATTAGCTATTAAAGTAGCTACTGTTCCGATTACTATAAGTAAAGATTATTTTATCCCGGCTTTTGTAGGTGAAAATACGCTGGTAATTGTTTGCTCGTATTCAGGGAATACAGAAGAAACTATTAGTGCTATGCAATTGGCTATGCAGAAAAAAGCTCAATTTGTTTGCATCACCAGTGGCGGAAAAGTAAAAGAAATTGCTGAACAAAATCATTTCGACCTGATTATCATTCCCGGAGGATTTCCGCCACGTTCTTGTATCGGATACTCATTAGTGCAATTGCTGCACGTATTTGAAGTGAAGCAAATTGCAAACCTGCATTATAAAAAAGAAGTTGAAACAGCCATTTCTTTGCTGACACAAAAGCAAGAAGACATTAAACAAAAAGCAAAATTATTTGCTGATAAACTGCATAACAAGATCCCTGTAATTTATTCGTTGGGAAATACGGAAGGCTTGGCTGTACGATTCCGTCAGCAAATAAACGAAAACAGCAAAATGCTTTGCTGGCACCATGTAATTCCTGAGATGAATCATAATGAACTGGTTGGCTGGGCAGGCGGCAGTAAGAATTTAGCAGTTTGTGTGTTACGCACAAATTATGATTATGAGAGAAATATTACGCGTTTAGAAATAAACAAAGAGATCTTCTCCAAATACACTGATACCGTTTTTGAAATTTTTGCAGAAGGAACCTCATCATTAGTTCAATCGCTTTATTTAATTCATATAACAGACTGGGTTAGCTGCTATTTAGCTGATTTGAAAAATATCGATCCTACAGAAGTAAAGGTAATCGACTTTTTAAAAGGTGCTTTAGCTAAAGTTTAATCTAAAGATATTGCTTCGGGATTAAGCTGTTATCAATTACTTTGTGAAGTGATGCATTCATTTTTTTGGCATCACGTTCCAGTTGTTTCATTAAAAGTGTAGGTAATTTATATTCACTGTAGCTAAAAGAAACCAGTATGCTTTGTAGTTTTGTCAGCACCCTGCGAATCCTGCTATCCAGTGGACTATACAAGTCTTTTGAAATATGGTTTGGATTTTGCAGCCTCAGTAAAAAATTTTCAACCCCATCAGCATTGAAATTAAATCTTGCCTGATTGGCTTGGTCCATCAGGTCTTTCATGTGCAGGCTATTAATACCGCGGTTAGATTTAAAAGCCACTTTGAAGTAACAAATAAAAAACATAAGGCGTATAATTTTTGCGTCGTATGAAATATTTATCCGCGGGAAATTAGCTGCGCTTTGGGTAGTAATTTTTATATTTTTCAAGGTCAAAATCTCTTTCCCCAGTTCGATAGCGTTGGGGAAATTCTCATAAAAAAACACATGGAAATTATCTCCATATAGGGACTTGAAATATTGTACAGCTTCCGTATAATTCCATTGTTTAATATCGATCAGCATCGTGGTTCTCCACTTTTCTGTTTTTGAAACAATGCTTAGTTCGTTTTGATTAAATACCTCATTATGTTTCAGTAAATAATTTTGCTGGAGAAACTGGATATACAGGCTTCGCAAAAGATCTGGCTGATACCTTAAGATCATAACAATTGTTGCATCCGGGAAAATTGATTTTAAAAAATCTGCTCGTTTGCGATAATCAAATTTTCCAAGGCGCTGAGATAATATTTCATGAGAAATTAAAATGGTGTCGTGGGAGATCTTTTCTTCTTCGGAAGCAATTACATCTTTAAGTAAGCGTATATCTTTTTCAGTCTCCATGTCAAAATCGATCAATTTCAACATCTCGGTTAGGGCTCTGAAAATTAATGGGGGATTATAGCATATTGAAGCCGGGTTCAAATGATCAAAGCATTCTTTTTGTAAAGCTTTAGTGCCTGTTTTGGGCAAACCAATATGCAGAATGTAGTTTTTCATTTTTCAACCGCTTCAAAATCAAATAAGATCTGCAATCAGCAAGACTATAAATTGTTTTTACGCGATATAAAACTACTTAAAGCGATCTGTTCACTGATAAATGTATGTGTGAACAATAGTTAAACTTTTTCGTTAAACTTTTATGTTTTTGAAACAATGATTTAAAAAAATCACAGATGCATTCTTTTTTTAAATAAAGAATAAATTTTGTTTAAATGATTTTAATGTTTTGAGGCGGAGGAGCCATTTTCCCAGCTAATTAACCGGCTTAATGGCCTAATCTTTTTTTGTCGTCGTCGTTACCTTTAATATCTCTTTGTTCAATTTTTATTTTGCCAAAATTATACGTTGCACCAACTATAAACCTACGTGTATCCATGGTGAGATTTACATTATACGTCTGGCCCGGAACATAGTTTATGCTTCTTATACCAAGTGTAAAAAAAATGTCGTTTATCCCTACCGAAATATTTAGTTTTTCTTTCAGAAAAGATTTTTTGATGGAAAAATTAGCCGCCCACCTGCTTTTTGTTTTATTAGAACCCGATAACCAAGGACTTACATAAACACCGCTTACTTCAGCTTTAAAACCCTTAGGCAAATTTATAGTGTTTGAAATATTTCCATAACCTGAAGGAGCTGAGCGCGTGTAATCAATACCACCAAGGCTTCCGGTGTATTTAAAATAATAGCCTGTAAGGCTAAGCGAAAGCGTCCACCACTTTACAACATCTTTCGAAAAAAATGCAGATAACGCGTAAGTTTCAAAAAGATGCAGGTTGCCTACTTTACTCTGAACTACTTTGGTTGAATCGTTTTGCGTGCTATACCCCATTATAACATTTGTAGTTCGTGAATATGAAAACGAACCACCAACCATGCCTTTGTAATTATGAGAGATTTCATAATTATTCGTAAACTGAGGATATAAAAAAGGGTTACCAATACTGTAGCCAAGAAGGTTGCCAAAGAATTGCCGGTATGGATTGAAATTGTTGTAGTCCGGCCGGTCAATTCTTCTACTAAAAGAAACCTGAAACGTGTGTTTGTCATTCTTGCTATAACTAACGCTGGCCGTAGGAAACAAATTAAAATACTGTCTTTTGTAAGCAATGCCACTGGTTATGCTTAAGGTTTGTATGCTGGTATTTTCCGCTCGTAAGCCGGCCTGCAGGCCAAACTTTTTTACTTGTTTTTGTAAGTTAATATACCCGGCTAAAATCTGATCTTTATAAGTAAAATTGTTGGTATAATTTGTATCCGTAACGTAAGCGCCTGTAGTGGTATTTAAATTTTGTAGTTTATAAATACTATTCATGCTGTTGAAAGAGCCTTTGGCTCCAGCTTCAAAGCTTATCGTTTTAAAAATTTTCTTTTCGAAATCTAAACGGCCAATAAATGTGTTTACATGAATGGTATTACTGTTTTTAAAATCACTGGGCGCTAATGTCGTTACCCCATTTGTAGAAAAATCATTTTCATAAGTGCTTGGATACAGATCATTATACGGGCTATAAAAATCTCCATTGAATTTTAATTTTGTTCCCACCGTATCAAACAAATGTTCAGCATTAACATTAGTGTAAACATAATTCCATGGATTTTTTATTTCAGACCTAAAATCAAGCTGATTATATCCTAAGGAATTGTCGCTGATGTGATCTGTTCCCGTCCGTGTATTGTTTACGCTTCCCGGAATATCTTCTACACGTACGCCAATGGTGTTTTTACTGTTTACGTACCAGTCTAATCCCACAAAAATATTTGCCGCAGGACCGCTTTCTTTGTTAGCAGAAAGTTCGTCGAACGAAGTGGTTATGCCATTGTCGGTTACCGCTCTTTGTTTGTGGTTTACATTACGTTGGCCGTTATTAAAAACACTTATACCGCTAAAAAAGGTAAATTTCTTTGCTTTATAATTTAGTGTTATTCCACCTATGATCTGGTCGTAAAACCCCTGTTGATTGGAAAAATTAGCACTGCCGCTAAAACCCGTCATGTTTATTTTTTTGGTGACAATGTTGATGATACCTGCATTGCCTGCTGCATCATATTTTACAGGTGGATTTTTTAGTATTTCTATTTTCAAGATGTTGGATGCGCTCATGCCTTTTAAAACAGCCATAAGCTGCTCGCCTGAAAGTTGTTGCATTCTGTCATCAATCATAACTTTTACACCCGATTTGCCTTGTATACTTATGACACCATCGGTTACGATCACACCCGGAAGCCGCATCAGTAAATCGTACACGCTGTTGCCTATTGCCATAGGGCTGCCCTCTATGTTTACGGTAACGTTTCCGTTTTTAAACTCCATAGGCTTCTTCATGGCAGTAACAGCTACTTCCGTTAGTTTCACTGAACTAGCTCTTAAAACAAGGGGAGCTAATTTTAATTGAGATGAAGAGTCAATTTGCCCGACAGATACAATTGTATCCGCAAAACCAACGAAGCTTACTTTCAATAAGTAATTTCCTGTTTTAAGGCCTTCAATAGTAAAATTGCCACTTTCGGTAGTTACGCTGCCTTTTGCGATACTACTGTCGGCTGCATTCAATAATGCAACCGGACAAAAAGAAATCGATTCGGATTTTGAATCTACAATTTGCCCTTCTATTTTGTTTTGAGCATACGTATTTACGTAAGCAAAAAACAGCCAGATTGATAATGTAATGTTTTTCAGAAAAAAAGAATTTAATTGTTGTTTGTTTTAAGAAACGAAACGGTTGTTAATTTATTGTACGGTTTCTTATTATATTGCGCAAAATTAAGCTTTTAATTATTTTCTTTGGTGGGAGATGGAAAAATAAAAACTTTGAGGCTTTGCATCTTTGCCTTACTTTAGCAGTGAAATAATGATACTACGTTCAGAAAAAATAACCAAACGCTACAAAAGCCGCACAGTTGCTAAAGAAGTCAGCGTGGAGGTAAAACAGGGTGAGATTGTAGGCTTACTTGGTCCCAACGGGGCCGGAAAAACCACGTCTTTTTATATGATTGTTGGCATGGTAAAACCCAATAGCGGCAAGATCTTTTTAGATGATACAGAAATTACCACGCTCCCCATGTACAAACGCTCTCAAATGGGTATTGGCTACCTGCCCCAGGAAGCATCTGTATTTCGTAAATTAAGCATTGAAGATAATTTGCGCGCGGTACTTGAAATGACGAAGCTGACCAAACAAGAACAGGAAGAAAAATTAGAGTCGCTTATTGCCGAATTTAATTTGAACCATGTGCGTAAAAACTTAGGCGACCAGCTTTCGGGCGGGGAGCGTCGCCGTACAGAAATTGCACGCTGCCTGGCAACTAATCCTAAATTTATTTTATTGGACGAACCTTTTGCTGGTGTTGACCCCATTGCTGTTGAAGATATACAAAACGTGGTTAGAAAGCTAAAAGAGAAAAATATTGGCATTTTAATTACAGATCATAACGTACATGAAACGCTTTCCATCACCGACAGGGCTTATTTGCTTTTTGAAGGAAGCGTAATAAAACAGGGTAGTGCAGACGACCTGGCCAATGATGAGCAGGTTCGCCGTGTTTACCTAGGGCAAAATTTTGAGTTGAGGAAGTTCTAAAAAATTATTCTCTAAGGATTACAACAGAATTTTTTAGTGTAATTAGATCTTTACCCCCAAAATAAGTATATCGTCAATTTGCTCGCCTAACCCACGCCAGTCTTCAAAATTCTGGTTCAATATGTTTCGTTGAGTTTCCATATTGTTTGAGGCTATATCGGTTATCAAGGCTTTTAAACGCTTGGTAGTAAACTTCTTTTTATCACCATCTCTAAATTGATCGGCATAGCCGTCTGAGAAAATATAAAAGGTGTCATCTTTTTGCAGGTCTAATTCGGTGTCGGAATAAGTAAGGTTCATTAAACCATAGTGACCGCCAATAGGATAACCTTGCCCTTTTACTTCCGTTAAAACATGATTGCGCATAAAATATAAAGGGCGGGCTGCGCCTGCAAATACAAGCTTTTGTTTTTTCTTATCGATACGGCAAATTGACATATCCATCCCATCACGCGATGAGTTTTCACTATCATTTTGCTTTAATACTTTAATAATGCTGTTATTTAGTTCCTGCAAAATTTGCGAAGGCACCACTATTTTTTTTCCGCCTACAATCTCATTGATAAGTGTGGATGCTATAAGCGACATAAATGCGCCCGGAACACCATGTCCCGTACAATCGATAGCAGCAATAAGATAAAAATCTTCGGTTTCCGTAAACCAGTAAAAATCCCCACTCACAATATCTTTCGGACGGTATAAAATAAAGGCTTCGGGAAACACGTTGAAAATAGCCTCTTTTGAAGGGAGAATAGCTTCCTGGATTCTTTTTGCATAGTTTATACTATCTGTAACATCTTTATTTTTTTCTTCCAGCTGCGTTTTAACATGTTCAACCAACTCTTTTTCTTCTTTTAATAAATGTGTTTTTTCATCTACCATTTTTTCAAGTAAAACTCTTGCTTGAACTAATTTTTTAGTACGCCAGGTTATGATAAAATAAACGGATACAATCAATAATAAAAAAGATATGGCATAGAACCAGGATTTTTTCCAGATGGGCAAGTCGATCTCAAATTTTATTTCAGCAGGGATGGTATTCCATATACCGTCGTTATTACAGGCAAGCAATTGAAAGGTATAAGCTCCTTCACTCACCCGAGGAAATTCTACATAGCGATTGGATGTATAACGCCAAATGGTATCTAAACCAAGCATGCGGTATTTATAGGTTACTTTTGATGGGTCGACCAGCGAAATACCAATAAAATCAATACGTGCAGAATAGTTATGATAAGGCATCGAAATGTTTTCTGAAGCGGCATAAAAGTGATTATCGAGGTTTATACCTAATATGCTTGTGCGTGGTTCATGTGTATTTATTTTGTTTGTTTTGCAATCATAATGCACAAGCCCCGTATTCGTTCCAAACCAAAGACTTTGTTTGTCGTCTTTAAAGCATGCATTTAAATTATTCTCCGGGAAAAGAAGCCCGTCTGCCTTGGTGAATTTTTGAAATTTTTCCTGCCCGTCTTCTTTTTTGCTTAACCCATTTTTATGCCCCACCCAAATCGCATTATTTTCATCAGCTACAATAAAATATCCGAAATTTGACAGGAGGCCGTTATCCAATTTATATTTTTTGAAATCGCTTCCGTCGTAGCTAAATACCCCATCACCTTCTGTGGCAATCCAGATAATGCCTTTGTTGTCTTCGGTGACGGAATTGATATTAAAAAATTTCATGTCCGGAATATTTTTCAAGACCGTAAACTCTTCATTCTTTATATAATAAGGCACAGCGCCATGAGAAGAAACCCACATACGGTTTTTGCTGTCCACATATAGTTGCTGCACGTTGTTATGCAAAAGCCCATCTAGTGTGGTAAATAAAGTAATGGATTTTTCTTTTTTGTCATAATAATAAATTCCGTCTGTGGTAGCTATTACAACATTACCCAGTTTGGATAATATTATATTATTTATTGTAAGTGATTTTAAATTATGGCTTTTCGAGAAATTCTCGAATTTATTTGTATTCGGGTCAAAAATAAAAATGCCGTTCTCTGAAGTACCTATCCAGATATTACCTGCACTATCTTTCATCAAAGCATTTACCTGGTCGTTTACAAAACCATTGGCAGCATTATATAAAATATTGTTATTTTGTTGCTTTACACTCAATACAAAAAGCCCTTTGTCGTTACCGGTATAAATCGTGTTTTTAGCATTGTCAACCAATACCGATTTGACGTTTCCTTGTGACATAAAGTAATTAAACTTATTGATCGGCATTTCAATAAGCCCGCCACCGGATGTACCAAACCACATATTATCTTCAAAGTCCTGGAAGATGGATTGTATATATTCGTTACTTAATCCGTTTTGTTTATTAATGAAAAGCACCGTACTTATGTCCAGGTAATTAAATGATATTTTACGCAGCCCTTCTCCTAATAGCGAAACCCACAGGTTATGCGACCTGTCCACAAAAAGGGTTGAAATATTCATAGCGGAAGAGCCTAACTCGTCTACAATTTGTGTATAGACATAATAGCAGCTTCCTGCTTTCAGTATTTTATACACGCCTTCGCCCTGAATGGCTACCCAAAAAGAATTCTTTAGTGTATCGCAGGGAATTATGCACTGAATTTTTTTATCCTCAAATCCTTTAACGTTGCAAACAGTTGTTATTGTTTTTTGATTTGTTTTTAAAAGAAACAAACCTTCATCAGTAGCAGTAAGCATTTCACCGTCGAGATCAAAACACACCGAATTTATATTGGCAGTTAAAGACGTTTGTACCTGTATAAATTTAAAAGAAGTATCTACTTTGTATAAACCTTTCTGTTGAGCAACTATCCAGATATTTTTTGTTTTGTCTTCTGCAATGGCATTAACTTTCGTCTCAATTTTTTCCGAATTTTTTACTTTGTAAAAGGTATTCCCAGTTAAATAAGATACTCCGTTTTGAAAATGCCCGATCCAGGTTATGTTCCGTGAATCGATAAAATGCGTATTGATGAAATTCTCAGCGAGATTATCCCTGGTTGTAAATGTTTTAAATGTATTTCCGTCAAACTTGCAAAAGCCATCGCCGGTAGATAAGTACAAAAATCCTTTGTTTGATTGGGATACGCAGTATACGTATGATTGCGGCAAGCCATCTTCATCAGTATAATTTTTAAAATTATACGTCTGGCTTTGCAAGCTCAGTGCAATCAGGACGGATATTAATACAAAGAGTTTTTTATACATATTATTTATCAACCTTTACGCCTATCTTATACTTGAATTTAGGAATTCCCCCAATAGGTGTGGTATAAAAAGGCATTGACTCGCCATACTGATTGGTTATATAAACCACAATGTTATTATTCTTAGAATCTTTTTCTTTTACAAACTGGACATCTAGAGAAGTGTTCAGCTCTTCGCTTACAATTTTGTGTTTGTTTTCGAGCCATACACCATTTCCTGACGACCGGGTAATCTCTCCTTTTTTAGCCACGGAAACAACGCGTAAAATCCCATCATCATCAAAATCAAAAACATTAATTACCACAGAAGTTACACCACTTGCTACAAAGGGATAAAGGTGGGAGATTGAGCCCTTTGCTTCCGCAAGCCGCATAGAATATTCAAAGGTAAATGCGTTCCCTCCTTCAATAGCTTTGTTTTCATTTGGCTGAGATGATAAAAACATGCGGTATAAATTTCCGTCATTTCCTTCGCCACCCTCAATGATCAATTTAAAGACATACCCGCCATATTCAGATTGCAGTTCTCCCTCTACCGGATTGAACGGGCCAAATGTAAACCACTTGTCATCATAGTTGGCATCGTTACCAAATATTTTTGAACTTAACTGGATGCCGCTTTTATAATTGCCAGCAGGAGTTTGTTTTCTCGCGTCGAGCACAGATATGGCACCTTTTCCACCGTACACAGAAAACTTTGTTTTGCTGTCAAAAACATCGTGGGCTTCATCATACTTGCCACCAATATCCGGGTCAAACACACGTATATAAACCGGGTTTTTTTCTGTTTGTGGTACGACAAAGAAGAATATTTGCACAAAGTCATCATCGCCCCAATCTTTTTCAGAACCTTTACTAAAAGTACACAGGAAAGGAATTTTTTCATCAGGAGAGGGAGCCTGCTGTGCATTTGTGTTTTGAAAACACAAATTAAAAATCAAGACAAAAGCAAAGATTATTTTTTTCATTTATTGTTGCTTTACCAATAGTATTTCTACCCGGCGATTTGAAATTACATTTATTTTTTTAGGATCATATTCCGTAGGCATATTTTCTCCAAATGTATTGATGTCAAGGCGATCTTCTTCTATTCCTCTTTTTATCAAATATTGCTGTATGGCTGTTGCACGCTTTTCGGCTAAATGATTGTTATAGGCATTGCTGCCAACAGAATCTGCGGCAGCTAAAATGATCAGCTCAAACTTTTTATTTTTTTGCAGCACAGCGGTAAGAGAATCCAGGTATTTATAATATTGTTTATCAATAACAGCTTTGTCAAAATCAAATAAAATATTTTTTCTGTGAGGCTGCACAGGTAATTCTCCGTCGGGTTCAATTTTATTTTCGTTAACAATAACACCCTTCAAAGATCTTTCCTGGTGCGCTATTAAACTATCTCCATAAAAACCAACAACTGCGGCATTTTTAAAGCCCTTTGCTTTAGCTTTTTCATAATCGGGGATACTGTTTTTAATTTTTCTGAAATTGCCGGAAGTGTATGAATACCCATCTTTTTCTTTATACTTTTTTACGTTATTTAAATCGTTAAAAACCTTGGCTGTTACCGGTATATTTTTTTTAGAAGTGCCTAAATAGATTCTGAAACTCACACTGTCTCCTTCTGTGATATTATATAGCTTGTCTATATTTGAAGGAATAAAATTAAGGTCGTGTTTGTGTTTGGCGATCCATAGGCTATCTAATTCGTTCATGTAGTTCAACGAATCTATGCTTGAAGGGATGTAATTAAAATAGGGCTTGTATTTGGCCTGCCATAAGCTATCGGCGGCAAAAGCATAATTTGCAGAATCAATTTTTGAAATCGAAGGCTTAACAGCGTATTTGTTTTTTTCTATCCACAAGCTGTCTTTAACAACAACAGTTTTTTGTGTACAAAATTTCTCTGTCTTTTTTGTGGAATCATTTACAGTAACAACGCCCAGCTTTATATTGTAGGTGCCTTCCTTAGTGTATGCATGTTTGACTAACGAATCTTCTGCAAACTTACCATCACCAAAGAACCAATAAACTTCTTTTATTGTGTGGTTTGGAATGACAGATTTTTTCATGTCCAGTGTATAATTTTTCAAGGCTGACAACGTATCCGGGCAATCGATAAAAAGTCGCTTAGGTTCTTCTATCGGAAACTCATAGCTTAATTCATTATAAAATAAATTGCCCGAAGCTTTTTCGATGATATTCAACTGAATCAGATAATCGCCCGGCATTTCAAAGCAATGCTTCACCTCTATACCTCTTTTTTTTGTGCCATCGCCAAAATCCCATTCATAAATCATACCTAAAGTATCTTGTGTAAGCAAGGTAGATTCTTCAAAAAAAGTATAACAATAGGTTTCTTTTTTATACGGAGTGCAATTTTCAAAATCAGGATACCTATTCCTTACATAAAAAATATCGTCACTATTGGCACTATCCCTGTTAGAAGAAAAATAACCCGTGTTTTCTGTTGAGTCTAACCAAATCCCAAAATCATCATATGTACTGTTAACAGGCGATTCTATGATTTGTATATCGCTGTTTTTTGCGTCTTTTAAATCGAATGTATAAATATCCAATCCGCCGTATCCATTTTTTCTGTTAGTGGAAAAGTACAATACATCATTTTGAGAAATAAAGGGAAAAACTTCGTCAGATACTCCGTTTATTTTCGCACCTAAATTCCGAGGGATGGTCCAACTGCCATTTTCCAATTTAGAATAATACAAATCCATTCCGCCAAAGCCACCGTTAATATCTGAAGAGAAAATTAACGTTTTACCATCTGCAGAAAAAGCAGGATGACAGTAATTAAAACTTTCTGTACAAAAACCCAATGGCTCTGCTTTAGTCCATGTATCATTTTCTTTTTTTGAGATAAAAATGCTAAGCGGCTTTTTGTTTTTTGCACTAGCTCTTTTTAAATCGTTGCGGGTTATAAATAATTGTTTACCATCTTTACTTAAACAAGCGGGTCCGTCATTGTATTTTGTGTTTATATTAGAAAAGAAAACCGGTTTTTTAAATGTTACGGAGTCTGTTTTCTCTGCAGAAAAAACATCGATTAATTCCTGGGTGGTTTCTATGCTTGAGTATTTAATTCCAAAATTATGTTCCCTGCCTGATGAAAAATATAATTTCTTGTCATACAAAAAGGGGCTGAAATCCGAATGTTTGGAATTAATATTTAACCGCTGAACAGCGTACCTTGACGAGTCTTTGGTTTGCGCAAAAGAGAATGCTTGCAGCCCAATTATAAAAAATATATACAGTGTAAGTTTATGGGATTTCATACACTAAAAATAGCGGGGGCTTTGAGGGTTTACCTTGTAACCAAATTCGTACTTCAACATAATTTCGTGTGAACCTCTTACATATGTATTTAGTTTTGAAGTTGTATAATCATATGCATAGCCTGCACTAAACTGTTTATTAATTTGAATGGAAAGCATAGCTACCTGCGCGTTATTGATACGATAGGAATAGCCAAGCCCGACAATTTTGAAATAAACAAAAGCATTGATATCAACTGCCACCGGCGAATCTTTAATGTATTTAATTAAGACAGATGGCTTTATTTTTACATCCTTCGATACGTCTATCAAATAACCTGCAGTAAAAAATATAGATTTATACAAGTATGTTGATGTATTTATCGACAACAAATCGGGAGAAGAAAGCCCGGCATAGAATTTTTGTGTTTTGTAATAAATGCCAAAACCAAACTGAGGGATATTTTGTTGGCTGAATTGCCCTGTAAATACAGCGTCTCCCGGAGTTGTAGTTTGTATAGCGTTGTAGTTGTTTTTTATAAGATCAACCCCGGCCTGCAAACCAAAAGACAAACTGCTTTTCTTGAAAAATATCCTGTAAGCATACACTGCATTTATTTTATTCTGCGTAGTGATCCCATAACGATCATTTATAAATGTGATCCCTAAATTTATTTTTTTGTTTTTTAACGGCGTATGTAAGCTAAAGGTGTTTGTCCTTGGGGCGCCATCAAAGCCAACCCACTGATTTCGGTTTAAAGCAGTTGCACTAAGAACTTCATTACTGCCTGCATAAGCAGGATTTATCAATAAGCCATTAAACATATACTGGCTATATAAATTGTCCTGCTGCGCTTTTACAAATAGCACATTAAGCAACAAGATCATTATAAGTATAGCCTTTTTCATTTCCTTTTTAATACTACGTACCCGTTATATGTTTTTTTATTCGGAATTTCCAAAATGAAAAAATAAGTATCATCACTCAAATCTTCGCCTGATAAATTTTTTCCATTCCAGTTATTTTTATAATCTCCATTTTCATAAACCGTACTTCCCCAGCGGTTAAATACGTTTAGTTTTACTCCGGTAAATTCATCCAATCCTTTAACTTCAAAATTATCATTTACGCCATCTCCATTAGGAGAAAACCCATTTGGTATCATAAACGATTTTATTGTAATAGTAAGCTCGTCTACCGACGCAGGGCAAACACCGTTACTGATTGCCCATTGGACAATGGTTTGTCCGTTTTCCAAACCAGTTATCTCTGTGCCTGGTGCCATATTATCTATAAAACTCCCGCTCCCTGAAACAAGCGACCATAAACCTGTTCCAATTAGAGGAGTGTTGGCACCTAACGACATCAGCGAATTGTAAACCGTACTGTCACGTCCTGCATTAGCAACAGTAGGCATGGCATCAACATGAATAGTAACCGTATCTTTTGAAACAGGGCAAACCCCATTGCTTACTGCCCACACAAAACTATTTTGACCAATACTTAAATTGTTTGCAGCTGTATTTGGGCTTGAATTTATTGCAACATTACTCGCTCCAGATATTACCGTCCATACACCGGTTCCAACAGAAAGTGGAGCTGCTGTAAGCGATAACGTTGTAAGTGCACATAATGACTGGTCAGGTCCGGCATCAGCTGCAGTAGGCGAAGCATATGTTTCGATATACATCGTATCGCTGGAAGAAGGACAGATGCCATTGCTGATGGTCCAAACAAAGCTATTTAAACCGGTGTTTAGATTTGTTACAGATGTTACATTTGTTGATGGAGATGCTATACTTGAAACACCTGTTAATACTGACCATATCCCATTTCCAACAAGCGGATTGTTTGCAGAAATTGTAGTGGCATTTGCGCATAGGGTTTGATTGCCAACAACAACGGCTGTACTTGGGTTTGCATCCACTTGTATATTTATTGTATCGCTTGAAGAAGGGCAGATGCCGTTGCTGATTGTCCAAACAAAACTATTTTGGCCAATATTTAAATTAGTAACTGCTGAAGTACTTACAGTAGGCGATGCTACACTTGATGCTCCTGTCAATACTGACCAGGCAGCAGTCCCAACTATAGGGCTGTTAGCAGAAATAGTAGCTGTTGTACTTGCACATAGCGTTTGATTAGCTGCAACAATGGCTATACTTGGATTGGCGTCTGATCGTACAGTCATTGTATCGCTTGAAGAAGGGCAAACACCATTGGTGATCGTCCATACAAAAGCATTTTGCCCCACACTTAAATTTGTAACGGATGTGGTGTTTGTTGCAGGAGATGCTATGCTTGAAGTACCTGTCAATACTGTCCATAAACCATTTCCAATAGCAGGGCTATTTGCAGAAATTACAGTAGAACTTGCGCATACTGTTTGATTACCTACGACAACCGCTGTGCTTGGATTTGCATCTACCTGCACCACGATGGTATCTTTTGAAGAAGGACAAACTCCGTTACTTACTGTCCAAACAAAACCGTTTTGGCCTGCATTTAAATTTGAAACGGATGTAGTATTAGTTGTTGGAGACATAATGGTTTGGGTTCCTGACAAAATAGACCAAGACCCGGTTCCGACTGCAGGGCTACTGGCGGAAATAATTGCAGAACTTGCACACAATGTTTGATTACCTGCAGCAACTGCAGTACTTGGATTTGCATCAACCTGTACATTAAGCGTATCGCCTGAAGAAGGACAAACTCCATTGCTGATTGTCCATACAAAACTATTTTGCCCAATGTTTAACCCGTTTACAGAGGTAGTATTTAATGTAGAAGTTGTTATCGTTGAAGTTCCGGTTAATACCGACCATACTCCATTTCCAACAGTGGGATTGTTAGCAGAAATAGTTGTAGTGCTTGCGCATAAAGTTTGATTACTTGAAACTACCGCTGTGCTTGGATGTGCATCCACCTGAACCATAGTAGTATCGCTGGACGAAGGACAAACACCATTGCTGATTGTCCAAATAAATCCATTTTGGCCTGTAGTTAAATTAGTCACCGCAGTAGTATTAGTTGTAGGAGACAGTATAGTTTGGGTTCCAAATAATAAGGTCCAGGCACCCGTTCCAATCGTTGGATTGTTAGCGGTGATAATAGAATTGCTTGCACAAACCGTTTGGTTACTCGCAACAACGGCTGCACTGGGGTTTGCGTCAACCTGCACATTTATCGTGTCACTTGAAGAAGGACAGATGCCATTGCTTATTTTCCATATAAAACTATTTTGGCCAATGCCTAAATTTATAACCGATGTTGTACTGCTTGTTGCTGATGTTATACTTGAACTACCTGTTAACACCGACCAAATTCCGTTTCCGATAGCGGGATTGTTAGCAGAAATAGTTGTGGTACTTGCACATATCGTTTGGTTAGCTGCTACGCTTGCCACACTTGGATTTGCATCTACCTGAACCATGGCTGTATCACTAGAAGAGGGGCAAACGCCATTGCTGATTGTCCAGACAAATCCGTTTTGGCCCGTATTTAAATTTGCAACAGAAGTCGTGTTTGTCGTTGGAGACATGATCGTTTGCGTTCCGGCTAACAAGGTCCATACACCTGTTCCGACAGTTGGGCTGTTTGCTGTAATAATTGCATTGCTTGCACATATCGTCTGATTACTTGTCACTGCTGTGCTGGGGTTTTCATCTACCTGTATCCTGGCTGTATCACTAGAAGAAGGACAAACACCATTACTGATCGTCCATATAAAACTATTTTGCCCAAGGTTTAAATTTGTAACAGAAGTTGTATTAGTTGTTGGAGACACTACCGTTGAAGTACCGGTTAACACAGTCCAAACACCTGTACCAATTGCAGGAGCGTTAGCTGAAACAACTCCATTGCTTGCGCATATTGTTTGATTGCCCGCAACAACTGCTGTGCTTGGATTTGCATCTACACGAACATTTACTGTATCACTTGAGGAAGGACAAACACCGTTGCTGATCGTCCAGATAAAAGAATTTTGTCCGGTATTTAAATTTGTAACAGAAGTTGTATTAATTGTTGGAGAAGTTATACCTGAGGTGCCTGTAAATAAAGTCCAGATACCGCTTCCAACGGACGGATTATTTGCTGCGAGTGTGGTAGTACTTGTTGCACATAATGCCTGGTCACTTCCTGCATTTGCCGTTGTAGGATGTGCATCAATTTGTATTGACATCGTATCTTTTGAAGCAGCACAACTGCCGTTTGTGATTGTCCACACGAAACTATTTTGCCCAAGGCTTAATCCTGTAACATCAGTTACATTACTGGTTGGTGTAGTTATGCTTGCTGCTCCGGTTAATACCGTCCAGGTGCCGTTTCCAACGGTAGGGTTATTTGCACTGAGCGTTGAAGCATTTGTGCAAAGTGTTTGCGAACTTGCTGCTACAGCTACGCTTGGCACATCATCTACATTTATTGCAACCGTACTGGTAGATGCCAGGCATGTACCGTTGCTGATCGTCCACATAAAAATAGTTTTTCCTATGTTCAATCCGGTAACAGATGTTGAGTTGCTTAAAGGCGATGTAATCGTAGCTGTTCCTGATGCAACAGACCAGGCACCGGTCCCGATTGCAGGGTTGTTCGCTGCAAGTGTTGAAGAAGTGGCAGCGCAAAGTGATTGGTTATTTCCTGCAAACGCCGTAGTAGGAAGTGCATCTACTTTAATTTTAAGTGTATCGCTTGAAGAAACACATACACTGCCGTTGCTAATTGTCCAAATAAAAGCATTTTGGCCAATGCTTAAACCATTTGCAGAAGTAGTATAGCTTGTAGCATTTGTAATCGTTGCTGTTCCTGTAATAACCGACCAAATCCCCGTTCCAACGGTAGGGTTATTTCCTGTAAGTGTTGCACTTCCGGCACAAATGGTTTGGCTTGACGCTACTACAGCAGTAGTGGGTAGTTGGTTGACTGTGATTAAAACAGGAGTGCTTGCTGATGTATTATTACACCCATTGGTAGCGGTTACGATTCTGCGATAATACATACTTGATGTAAGTGAACCCGGCGTATAATTTTGAGTATTGTTAGTGCCTGTAGCCGAAACCCATGTAATGTTATCTGTGCTTTGCTGCCACAAATAAGTAAAAGAACCATTACCTCCAAGCGGCGCCGTGCCCGTAAGTGCATTAGGTGTTTGTGTTGTACAAATAGTTTGTGTGGCTGAAATTAAATTGTTTACAATAGGCGGACAACCAATTTTTGCTATAAAAATATTAGGGGGAGAATCCTGGGTGAGTGCAGTGGACCCAAAAACGGCATTTTTTTCATACTGGCCTACCGTATAGATCTCTCCTAAATTTCCTGTTGTTACGCCGCTTGCTATATCCGTTCCGTTATCACCGGCCTGGTCAACCCAGTTAAAGTTCCCCAACAGGTCATAGGTTACAACAAAAATATCTTCGTTACCGGAAGATGTGATCGAGCTTCCTCCCGTAAAATTTATTCCCCCGTCAAACCATCCTGCAACTGTAATTAAGTTAGCTGTGTCAATGGCAATCGATATTCCCTGCTGATCGTTGTTACCAGGCTCTGATTTTACCCAGGCAGCATTTCCATTTGATTTGTTAAGCTGTGCAACAAACAGATCAAGTCCGTTAGCACTTGCAGCCACCGGATTTGAAGCATAGCCTGTAAAACTTGCACTATTGCTTGTTCCGCCGGTTATATACAGGTTTGCTCCTGCCTGAGTAATGCCATTGCTGTAATCATTATTGTTACTGTGAATAGTAGATGTCCAGTTATATAACCCTCCTGCTGCAGTAAATGATGCTGTAAAACCATCATAAGAAGAAGCGCTTGAATTATTCAGTATAGCAGATGGAAATAACAATGATACGATGGACAGCAAGCCTGCATCATACACATTCACAGATGCACCGACGAATTTACCTGTAATAAAGACATTGCTGTTATCTGCACAAATATCAAGACCAAGAGCGCTGGAGCCTGTATTACCAATAGTGGTTGCCCAAACAAAATTACCGTTTACATCACAGGCTGATGTATATGCTTTTTGATCTGAGTTGTTTAAAACCAAAAGTCCTATGCCTCCAAAATTGGCTTGCCCCGTATAATACCCCGTGATAAAAACACCATTTGCCGTTACAGACACAGCAGTGCCTTCATCATCAGTCGTTCCACCTGCCTGGTTAACCCAAATCAATTGGCCCGCGGGGTTATATTTTGCAATAAAAATATCTTTCCCGCCTGCAGAAGTCAGCATGGTTGAAGAAGTGCCTGTGCCTTTAAATTCAGCCACTTGCTGCAAATATCCTGTAACGTATATGTTGCCGGAATGGTCTATAGTAACCCCGTTGCAGGCATCATCCTGGTTATTCCCAATAGGAAAGGCCCAGATAAGCGCTCCTGTCGGATCGTATTTGGCAACATAGCCTCCGCCGATGGCGCCGGCAAAAGCGGGGCCAAAAAAAGAGCTCAAATCGCTGTTAAAAATACCTACCATCACAACATTTCCGGTAGACGGGTCGAAGGCAATATCGGTGGCGTATTCAGCTGCCGAACTATGCACGCCTTTAGCCCATTGCCATGATGGTGCCTGTGCCCTGGTTTGGGTGATAGAAACAATTAAAATGAAAGTAATTATTAATTGTATAAAATATTTCTTCTTAAGTTCAGGCAATTTTACCCTATATATATTAATTTACAAGTAGTTAGAATGTAAAACTATTGAAAAAAAGAGCAAAAAAAAGGATAATTAGATGAACTGTAGTTATTGGTACATAAAGTGGTCGTTTTAGCTATTATTTGGCATCAAAAGTATCGCATTTAACCCATATTTTGAGCTAAATCAAATGTAAGTAATTTTTAGAAATTGTATTGATTTTAACACAATTATTAATTGCCCGGAGGAGGAGGCATTCCGTTTCCATTTCCACCTCCATAAGGCGGCCTTCCTTCACCACGATCTCCACCACGAAAACCATCTCGTTTCTGGGGTTCTTCTGTTGGAGGAACTGCTCCGTTTTTGAAATGTTTAATCGTATAGGTAGCGGTCAGCATATAATATCTTGTTAACACTTGCGTGTGGCTGTCTTCGATATACGTATCAGTTACATTACGGTTAATACTGTTGTTTTGTTTAAGCATGTCAAACACTGAAATACGGATATCAAGCGCCTGGTTTTTCAAAAATTTATATCCTAAGGCAACGTTCCAAAGCAAATAATTTTGGTTATAACTTTGTGCTAAACCTGTATACAAAGTGTGCGTTAAATTGGTGTTAAACACAATTCCTTTATATGGGAGCCAATTGAATTTCAACGTAGTTACCTGGTTAAAATAATTATTATCTGCCTGCTTTTGTAAGGAGTTCTTTACAATACTGTAGTTGCCTGTGTATGATAAGGTGAAATCGACCTTCTGGCTGATATTACTACTGATTACAAGACCTTCGCTAAAGTTATAGTTGTTGGCTAAGTTCTTTTGGTCGTTTATTAAATCCGGAATTAAATTGTAAGTGAAACCGGTATTAAAATTCAAGTTCAGTTTTAATTTGCTAATAGGCAATCCGTAGGTAACAAACGACCTTGCATTCCAATAGCCGTTTAAGTTAACAGGCTTTGAGAGCTGTGAGCCGGGCTGTAAAATAATAGAGCTGCTAACACGTGTTGGCTGCGTTGGAATTAAGGTGGAATTAGCCACATAATTTTGTATATAATTAGCCATCGCATAAACCATAAAATTGGTTGCCTTGGTAGAGTTTACACTGCCGTATCGCAAATTCAATGTGTTTTCATAATCCTGCTTTAAGTTAGGATTTCCCGTGCTTAACAAAAGCGGGTTGCTGTTATTAATTACATTCTGCAATTGAGAAATGCTAGGCGGAGAAGTATTTGTTCTAATTGTGATACGCAGGTTCTTTGTTTTGGAAAATTTATAATTGAACATCATTTGTGGTAAAACGCTTTCAAAATTTTTATTGATATTTAATGCATATGGAAATTGCTCAGTTCCGGTAAGTGTTGCATACTGAACATTTGCTCCCAGCATAAAATTCATTTTTTTATCGGTAAAACGATAGCTTACACCACCCCGCTGATACATATAGGTGTTGTTATATTTGTTTGAAAGGATCGTATCCAGCTGATTGTATTCGTTATCCAGGCTATCTTTGTTGTACGTACGTTTATCAATATTGTTTTTGTTAATGGACGGATTGTAGCTCAGCATTAATTGAGTTCTTTTTCCAAGTGGCTCGGTATAGGAAAGATTGGGGGAAACCGTTAGTCCTAAATTACTGCCTGTATTTTGCTGGTTAAGCAATGTGCTGTCATCCAACTGGTAATAAACGTTTGACGAATATAAATTTCCACTATTGGTTTTAGGATTGTAATCGGTTGCTACGCTTAATGAGATAGTACGGCGCGGCTTTTTAAATTTATGCCTGAGTGTGATTGTGTTAGAGAAATCATAACCAAAATTCTTTGCTAATGTATTTGTGGCTGTTTTACTTTGCGTTGTATCTCCAGACAAAAGATTTAAACCCGATAAAGTTGAAGTAGCTTTGTTTTGCTGTATGCTAAATTTTGGAACAATTACCAGCGAGTTAGAAGAATCTATATTATACTCAAATCTGAAATTTACACGATGGTTTGTGTTTGTGCTTCCGGCCAGTGCAGACTGATCGTAATGCAAGCCGTTTTCTTTAGCAATAATATAATTGCGGGTAAGTGTTGAGTTGTTCGAATTATCCGCATAGTTAAAAAAGTAGCTTGCCGTTACTTTTATTTTTTTGCTCCATTCATCGCTGTAATTTAAACCCACCGCGTGGGTAGTTGTTATCCCACCTTGCTGATTCACCAAAAAATTATTGGCTGCATTGCCTCCGCCGCCTGAGCCTCCACGGCCACCACCGGATCCGCTGCTTATGCCTAAGAGATCCTGAGAAGAAAAATTTTGCTGGTTGATATTATTCGATAATTCCACAATGGAAATCCGCCGGCTTCCGTTAAAAAAATTCATATTGCCGCCGGCATTATACTTATCATCTTTGATGTCATCTCCTACGCCACCACCTGCATAAACTTTGCCAAACTCTCCGTTGTTCTTTCCTTTTTTTGTGATAATATTTATTGTTTTTTGAGCGTTTCCGTCATCAAAGCCTGTAAACTGAGCCTGGTCGCTGGCCTTGTCAAATATTTGAATTTTATCAACGATATCTGCCGGTAAATTTTTTATGGCAAGGTTAGGGTCATCTCCAAAAAAGGGCTTCCCATCCACCAGGATTTGTTTGACCTGCTCGCCGTTAACAGTTACAGAACCACTGGTAGTAGATACTCCCGGCATTTTAGTTACCAGGTCTTCAGCTGTAGCATCCGGGTTTGTTTTATACGCATCTGCATGTATCTGTGTCGTATCGCCCAACTGTTCCACATGTACCTGTTTGGCTTCAACAACTGCGGTTTGCAGGGTAGTAGCTGCCTGTTGCACAGGAAGTTTCCCCAAGTTAAGATCCGTGTTATTTACCGTAATTTTTAATTCCAGTGTTTTGTAGGTAATGAGCTCTGCCCGCAATTTATATACGCCGGAAGTAGTTGTAAATTCAAAATTTCCATTCAGGTCCACAGAAACACCTGTTTGCCTGGTGGTATCATTTTGATTAATTAAAACAGCAATTGCTCCAATTAAAGGCGAGTTGTCTTTTGCATCCACAAGCGTTCCGCTAACCTTTACGGCTTGCGCAAACGCCTGCTCAAGAGCCAAGCTAAATAACAGTATGAAAAATATTTTTTTGATGGAGCGCTCTATTTACTTTTTGCTTTACAGATATGCCAGTTTTTTATTTAGCCGATAACCTGACTTTAGCCCAAAAACTGTTGGTTTCATACATCGGATTTGCTTCCGCAGCAGCTCCCATGCCTCTTCCGCCACCTCCACCACGGCCTCCGCCACCACCACCTCGGCCGCCACCGCCGCCCATTCCTCCACCTCCCATACCGCCACCACCGGGCATGCCTCCGCCTCCGCCCATTCCACCTCCACCACCCATTCCGCCGCCGCTACCGCCGGAACTTCCACTATCATCTTTCTTTTCGGGCGCAGGAAAGCCATGTATGGTCATCGAAAAATCAAAATTTCTAAGGCTGTCTTTTGCAACCAAACTAGGCTTATAAAATGTTTTAAATGGGATAACGGCTTCATAGATCATTATGTTGTTCTTGTCCCAGTTAATGTTGACATTTATACCGTATTCGTTGTCCGAAGCTAAATAATCAGGAATGCCCTTTTTAAATCCAATAAGCTGCATTTGATTTGCCTGGCGCAGAAATTTACTTTTAACAGCGTCTACATCTCCGCCTCCACTGCGTTTATCTCCGTGATGGCCACCTCTTCCGCCACCACCCGAGGCTCCGCCATCCTGGCTATCCTCTGCATTTAAGCTTGGTACAGGATATAGAATACCGCATTGTTTATTTTTCTTAGCAAGCGTATCAAACCAGATGTTTAAACCGTTACGGATTACTTTTGCCTGGGATAATTCGTCCACAATGCGCACACATAAGTAGATGTTTTCATTATCATTTGATAAGGTGTAGTTAAGTTTGGTATCTGTGTCATAAAACCTAAGCGGTATACGCCATTCGGAGGCATTTCCATCGGCAACAACAGGAGTGCTTTGCCAGCCGCTTTGATACATGGCTTTTGGGCTGCAGGCAGCAAGTAAAGAGATGATACAAATTGAAAGGACTGCAATTAGTTTTTTATACATAAATTTATAATAAGCGATAAAATTAATTTTTATATCAGACTCAAAACCAGCCGAAAAGTTATTTTTACTTAAAATCGATAGTTTAACTATTGCAAAATTCAATAAGAGAAAGTGAAAAGGGTAGACTAACCTTACAACTAAAAAAATTAAAATAATTCTTTCGGGATTGTACAAACAGGAATCTCTTCCATTTTATGTTTGTTAGCACGGTTTCTGCTTTGGTAAATTTCCATCACGTGTTTTTCTCTTGCTGAAAACAATTTTGCATCAACGTTATTTTCAATGGCTAACATAGCCCATTCAAGCTCATCGTATGTAGCGCCCATTTGGTCTTCATCGCTGCGCCCGTCGGCAAATAAACCATCGGTTGGTTTAGCCTGCAAAATGCTGTCAACTACATTTAACTCTTTTGCCAAGACATAAACCTGGCTTTTTAAAAGATCTGCAATAGGACTGATATCAACGCCTCCGTCGCCATACTTAGTGAAAAAACCTACGCCAAAATCTTCAATTTTATTGCCGGTACCGGCCACCAGCATTTTATGATGCCCTGCAAAAGCATACAATGTAAGCATACGTAAGCGTGCACGGGTATTTGCCATGGTCAAAAAATCCTGTATACCGGCAGGAAAATCCTGTTCTATTTTTTCAAAAATAGCAGTAAGATTTACGGTGTCAGATTGCACATTCGGAAAGTTTTTTTTAAGCCATTCGATATGTTCTGTGCCTCTGTCAAACTCGGCTTTGTGTTGCCTGATGGGCATGTTCAGTACAATGACAGGGTTTGCGGTAAGTGCACAAAGAGTAGATGTTAAGGCAGAATCAATTCCTCCCGAAATTCCAACAACAAAGCCTTGAGTAAATGATTGCTCAGAATAAGAGCTGAGCCAGTTTACAATATGATTAATGATTTCTTTTTTTTTCATGCAGATTTCATTAATTATTTGAAGTTATTTAGCACCGAACAGGCCGTATTTAAGAATGCAGTAAATAGCTCTCAAACCATCTTTCCAGTTGATTTTTTTCCCTTCGGCATATGTTCTACCATAATAAGAAATACCTACCTCGTAAATGCGAATTTCTTTAATGCGGCTTATTTTGGCTGTAACTTCCGGCTCAAAACCAAAACGATTTTCTCTTAGGTTTAAACTTTTCAAATGTTCTGCCCGGAATAATTTATAACAGGTTTCCATATCGGTCAAGTTAAGATTGGTAAACATATTAGATAAACCGGTAAGCACAAGCTTATTGCCAATAGAATGCCAATAGAACAACACACGGTGTGGTTTTCCACCCATGAAACGTGAGCCATATACTACATCCGCAAAGCCATCCAATATAGGTTTAAGCAATATATTAAATTCTGCCGGATCATATTCCAAGTCAGCATCCTGCACAATGATAAAGTCCCCTGTGGCTTCTCTGATACCAGTATGTATAGCTGCTCCTTTACCTTTATTAACTTCATGAGCAACGTATTTAAAATCGGGGTGGTTGGCAATAAATTTTGCAACAGCACCTTTGGTATCATCTTTAGAGCAATCGTTTACAATAATTACCTCTTTTTCTAAATCGTTCATCAACTTTACGGCAGCAACCTTTTCCAGTATTTTATGAATAGTACGCTCTTCGTTGTATGCCGGAATGATAATGGATAATTTTTGTTTTGTTTCGCTCATATTATAGAATTAATCGGTAAAAATAAGTTAATTTATTTGATACTAAAACCCTGGCAACAATCCTTTGAAGTCTTTACCTGATATTTTTTGCTGCTGATTGATCGGAAATTTCTTTTTATAGAACCATTTGCCCACTTTTAAATATCCTTTGATCTCTACAGCCGGTTTGCCCATGGCAATGTTTGCAAGCGCTCCGAAATTTAAATTTTTAAGGTCACCATGAAGGAAAAACGTATTGTCAATGCTTGAATTTGCTGGTATTTTTACCTTTTTTACAATACGGGCAGTGCCTAAATCAACACCTGCCACAAATATTTGCGCTTTGGATTTATAAATTTTAAAGCTCTTATTGTTAGGATTATTTATGCTGACAATCACCTCAGCATCTATGTTTTTCATATCTACTTTATTAAGCTTGAAATCGGTGATCCGGTTAATGGAAATTTCTTTTAGCTCGCCCACGCAGGAACAAAGGCTTACGGCGCAACAAAAGATCAAAATCCGACTAAAAAACTTCATCATAGAGTAAAACACAAATATAAATAAAGAAATAAGCCAAAATGCTTTTAATTGGGCTTCCTTAGACGTAACTTTGTACTTAAATTTTTTAAAATGATTACAGAACAACAGGTTATAGATGCACTTAAATACGTAGATGATCCAGATCTAAAAAAAGACCTGGTAACGCTTGGCATGATTAAGGATGTGAAAGTTGACGGTAAAAAGGTGTCGTTTACAGTAGTGCTTACTACACCTGCCTGCCCAATGAAAGACATGATTCAAAATGCCTGCGTAAATGCTATCACACATTATGTAGATAAAGAAGCAGTGGTGGATGTTACTATGACGTCTAATGTTACCCAGGCAAAACAAAATAAAGATAGCCTTGCAGGCGTTAAAAATATTATTGCCATTGCATCTGGCAAGGGCGGCGTAGGCAAATCTACGGTAGCCAGCAACTTAGCGGTAGCTCTTGCTAAACAAGGCGCTAAAGTTGGTTTGGTTGACGCCGATATATATGGCCCTTCTATGCCACTTATGTTTGATGTATTGAACGAAAAACCGGGCATGACGCAAGTTGACGGAAAAAATAAAATGATCCCGGTTGAAAGCTACGGCGTAAAAATATTATCCATTGGTTTTTTTGCCGACCCTTCTCAGCCTATTATCTGGCGAGGGCCTATGGCAACCAAAGCGCTTACCCAGTTGTTTTTTGATTCACAGTGGGGCGACCTGGATTATCTTTTTATCGACCTTCCTCCTGGAACAGGTGATATCCCTATGAGTATTGCGGCTTCTGTGCCGCTTACAGGCGCGGTGATCGTTACCACGCCTCAACAGGTTGCTATAAGCGATGCACGTAAAGGTGCAGCTATGTTTAAGCATGAGCAGATCAACATCCCCTTATTAGGCATCATAGAAAACATGGCTTGGTTTACACCTGCCGAACTTCCTAATAACAAATATTTTATTTTTGGAAAAGGTGGAGCTCAGCAATTAGCTGATGAGTTCAATGTGCCTTTATTCGCTCAAATTCCTATGATACAAAGCATTTGCGAGGCGGGAGATGCTGGTAGCCCAGCTGCTTTGCAAAATGATACATTCCAATCAAAAGCATTTATGGATGCCGCACAAAAACTGGCACAAACCATTGCCATGGCAAACGCAAATACGCAGGAAGTTGTGGCATAATTTCTTTTGTGAACTTTAAACAAAAAGAGCCGATAATTTCGGCTCTTTTTTTATGAATGTTGTTTCAGAAAATTATTTTACGATAACCAGTTTTTTATTGGCAACACTTCCATTTCCAACAAGTGTTATGTTATAAACGCCATCGCTCAAAAGGCCAGCATCTATGGTCGTTTTACCTGTTATTGTTTGCTGCAGAACTATTTTACCCGTAACATCAACTATTTGCAATTGTTGTTTTTCGCTTGAAGTTGTTTCTATAACAAAGCTTGTGCTGGCCGGGTTAGGATAAACAGATATCTGCTGATTGTTTGTTACTTTGTTTATGCCTGAAGTCCTGTTGTTAGTTTGATTACTGTGCGATTTTATTTTAGCCGCATCTGTGCTGTTATTTCCATTTGCCAAACGTAAAGTTGGTGTACAGTTAAATCCATCCTGGTCTACGCGCCAGCTGGCTGTATTTTGAAACGTACTGAAATTAGGATCGCTTAACGTTGTTCCTGTACCGGAAACCGCACCTATTGAATGCCAAACGTTTGTGCTGTTATCATCTCTCATTAAATAGCAATTGCTCACAGGTGTATTGCCTAAACTTCCCACTTCATAGATATTCCAGTTAAAAGTACCCGTGCTATTTTGGAAATACGCGGTTTTGTGATATGGACTCATTAAGCTGTAAGTGCCGCTGGTATCCATGATCTGCAATGTATACTTATATGAACCAACATTAGGATCTCCGTTAGCCGGGCCTACACTGCGGACTGTATCAACAAACTCGCTTAAAGTAGCATAAGGTTGTGAGCCAATCTTTTTATATACACCGGTTGATGTCTCGCGATATAAGATAAAATCATTGGCTGTTGGGTAAGGTGTTTTGTCCCAATAAATAACATTATAGTTTCCGGATACACTGTCTGCCGAAACCAGGCAAATATTTGGAGTTACCATTAAAGTAGAAATGTTATTCGCTATAAAAGCATCTCCATAAGCCGGATTAGCAGAAGGTGTGCTGTTTGCCAATGGTATGCCTGCAAAGGAGATAGATGGTGATTGAAACATCCCGGTAATATAAAGGCTGTTGTTTAAACCTGTAGCAATCCCGTTTCCTATGTCGTTAGAGTCTCCGCCGGCCGTTCTTGCCCAAGATAAAATCCCGTTTGCTTTGAATTTTGCGACAAAAATATCCGTGTTATAATCTCCTCCGGCACCACCGCTGGCAATAGATGAATTAAATAACGTAACCGCTCCAATGCGTAAAGAATCTGAACTGTAATAACCTATAATATGTGGATTTCCGGTAGCGTCAAGGCTTATTGAATTCCCTTCATTATATGAGTAATAATCTCCTTTAGTAACCCTTGCCCATAGCCCGGTTCCATTAGCATCATATTTTGCAATGAAAACAGTAGGGTTTATAGCTGCATTAGTTATGGAAGCTGAACCAAACGTAACGGTTGATGCCCCTCCGATGCGGCCTGTTATGTAGGTATTACCCGAAGCATCGGTTGCTAAACCATTAGCTCCGTCATCATCGCTATCGCCGGCAGATCTTAACCATTGAAAAGTTCCGCCTGTGTTGTATTTCACAACATAAATATCCCTGTATCCGTTATTTGCTAAAGAATCTGTTCCAAAACGAATATAATCAGATTCAAAGCTACCTGAAACATATACGTTTCCGGAAGCATCCGTACCAACGCCAAATCCATACGTATCGCCAAATGTATTGCTATTGCTTATATTGCCTCTTACCCAAAGATTTGTCCCTGTATTATCAAATTTAGCTACAAACATATCATTGGTAAAGCCATCATTTGTGCCATTATGAACGTTGTTTGTTCCGAATGTTAGCGCAGTAGAATTATAGTAACCTGTTATGTAAATATTTCCGGATGCATCTAAAGCAATGCCGGTGCCTTTGTCCTGGCTATTCCCGGTTGATTGCTTGATCCATTGTGCCACACCGCTTGTGTTATATTTCAGAATAAACACATCCTGGTAGCTGCTGTTTACGGCATATACAGAACCCGCAAAAATGGTGTCTGCTGCAAAGTAACCGGTTACATAAACATTTCCGGCAGCATCGGCAGTCAGGTTAGCGCCGTACACATCGCCGCCATCATGGCCATTGGCCTGTTTAGCCCATTGTAAATTTCCGCAAGAATCGTGTTTAACCAAATACATGCAAGCACCACCGTATGTATTATGCAGGGAAACACTTGGAGTACCAGTGAAGGTAATAACCGACGAATAAAAATAGCCCAGCGAATATACATTCCCTGATCCGTCGGTGGCAACAGAAATTCCGTTGTCTTCATAAGATCCTCCTGCTTTTTTGGCCCATGCGCAAGAAGACTGCGCTTTTGCCTGGTTTGATAAAATGACTGCCGAAGCAAACAGCAGCATCGTTAAGAGCGTAAATATTTTTTTCATGAAATGTAGGTTTAAGATGATAAAAATAATAATTTAATCGATAAATCAAGTAATCGTAGTTATCAATTTAATTCAACAAGGTGAATAACTCCAATAATTCATCTTCGGTCAGGTCGCGCCATTCGCCAACTTTAAGTTTGCCCAATTTTATATTTAGTACCCGCACCCGTTGCAGCTTTATTACCTGGTAATCAAATGCATTGCACATGCGGCGTATTTGGCGGTTAAGCCCCTGGGTTAGGATGATCCTGAAAATACGCTTGGCGTTTGGCTCAATAGTAACTGTGCAGGGCTTGGTTTGTTCGCCGTTCAGCAAAATTCCCTGGCTGATATCTTTAATAAATTGCTTACGGACAGGCAGGTTCAGGGTAACGATGTATTCTTTTTCGTGATTGTATTTTGGATTACTGATCTTATCGATCAATTCTGTGTGGTTTGTCAACAAGATCAAGCCCTCGGAATCCTTATCCAGCCTGCCAACCGGGTAAATAGTTTCGGAGTGCCCTATTGCATCAATAATATTATTGGCAATTTTTTCAGATGTGCATTCAATGCCTTTTGGTTTATTGTAAACAATATAAGTTGGTACAAATTCCTTGGGTTTAAGCTCTTTCCCGTCAATTAAAATAACATCGCCGGCGTTAATTTTTGTTGTAAAATTGGCAATTTTGCCATTTACTGTTACCCGTTTTTCGTCTATCAGCACAAATGCTTTTCTACGCGATGTAAAACCCGAATGGCTAATGTATTTATCTATTTTCATTATCTTCTTATGTTATTTTAAATGGGCAGACTATGTGCCTGTTTTTATGCTATTTTTCGTTTTATTTTGAAAAACAGGATGTGTATTTCACGTAGCAAAGATACAAGGATATAACTAAGCCTTTTTATACATTGGTGGGCAAAATTTGGGTATTAATACGCCTTAAACGTACGATTATCGTTTTAGCAAATATTAACATCTTAATTTTTTTTTGAAAAAAAATTTGTTAGATTTGTGATGCAAATTATTTTATTATTAATTATTAATTAAAAGAAAACATGAACATTTATGTTAGAAACCTTAACTACAACTTAAGAGAAGATGAGTTAGGTCAGTTATTTAGTGAATTTGGGGAAGTATCTTCGGTTAAAATCATTAAAGACAAAATTACAGGAAGAGCAAAAGGGTTTGGTTTTATTGAAATGCCAGACGATAATGCGGCTACTGAAGCTATCAACAAAATAAACGGTTCTGATGTAAAAGGCAGGCCAATTCAAGTTGAAAAAGCTCAACCGCCAAAACAAAGAGACTAATATTTGATGATATAGTTTTAAAACCCCTTTCCAAAACGAAAGGGGTTTTTTATTGTAGGTAAAAATGTTACAGGGAAATGAATACTTTTGTAAATCTCGAAGAATAGCTAAAAAACTGGTTATCAAGTAAATTAAAATGCAAAAACAGGGTTACTTTTCTGCAAAACAAGTATTAATACTAAAGCGTTAATGGCTACGCATACGCTAACAGATAATGAGTATATAGAAGGCTTACGGCTTAGCGATAATGCAGTAATTCGTTCGGTATATAAAAAATTTTATCCGGCAATTATGCGTATGGTGCTAAACAACAATGGTACCGAGCAGGAAGCTAAAGACGTTTTTCAGGAGAGTGTTTTGGTTCTTTATCATCATGTGCAAAAGCAAAATTTTATTTTAAGCTGTGCATTGCAAACTTATTTATACAGTGTGGCAAAGCGCTTATGGCTTAAGCAAATTCATAAAAAAAGCAGTACTTTAAAATTAGACGAGCGTTTTTATGAAGGAGATGATTTTGCGGAAGCTGAAAGCAAAGTAGATGTTTACGAAGAACGTGAACAAAATTTAGATAAGATGCACGAAAGCATTGCGTCTTTAGGTGAGCCCTGCAAAACATTGCTGACTGACTTTTACATGGCGCGTTTAGGCATGGATGAGATAGCAGAAAAATTTGGCTACACCAACGCGGATAATGCCAAGAATCAAAAATACAAATGCCTGCAACGATTGAAGAAAATATTTTTTTTAGATAAAGAGGGTAAATCCTCGTAAAGATTTTGGAGATGAGAAACATAGATTTATTTGATGATTACCTGTATCAGCGCTTAAATGCCGACGATAAGAAGCTATTTGAAGAACGCCTTTTAACGGATGCTGATTTTAAAACTCAGTTTGAAGAACAAAAAGCATTTGTAAACCTGTTGCAGGAATTTGGAAAACAAGAACAATTAAAAAGTAAACTGGACGCTATTTATACAGAAGAATTTGGCACTCCAAACGTTCACCAGTTAAATCCTAAAAATAATTTTTATAATAAATACGGGCGCATGATGGGCGTAGCCGCGTCGGTTGCTGTTATTGCCGTTATTGCTACAATCACCTTATTAAGCTCGGGTGGCTATCTGATTAAACAGCATGAAGCATCAATTACCAACCTTTCTAAGGAGATCATTCATATGAAATCGGTACAGGAAGGCATTATTGACGGTATAAAAACAATCAGCCAGAAGCGCAGCTTTGAAACAGCCAACGTAGAAGGAACCGGATTTGCCTTAAACAACAATGGTTATTTTTTAACCAGCCTACACATGGTAAATAAAGCAGATTCTGTTTTTGTAATGGATGAAGAAAAAAATTCGTACCACGCAACGGTTGTACTTGCTGATGCGCGTTTGGATATTGCTATTTTAAAGATTGAAAAAGATTCTGCTGCAAAATTCTCTGCAGTGCCGTATGTATTTAAAAACACGACTGCCGACCTAGGTGAAAAAGTATTTACACTTGGTTTTCCCGCAGAAGACATTGTGTATGGCGAAGGAACAATTGCTTCTTTAAAAGGATTGACCGATACAGCCATGTACCAGATAAGTATTCCGATAAACCCCGGAAACAGCGGCGGCCCTTTGTTTGATGAGCAGGGCAATGTAATTGGGTTGATCAAAAGTAAGAACAGTAATGCAGAAGGAACCGGCTTTGCAGTAAAATCCAACTACATCATGCAATTGCTGAACAAGATCGAAAGCGATACATTAAAAACACAATTGCAAAGCAGCAACAGAAAAAATGCCCTTAAAAACCTGAGCCGCAGCCAGCAGTTAAAGCGCATAGAGCCTTGCGTATATAACATTAAGGTTTTTAAAGGAAATTAATTCACAAGTCATTTCTTAAACCTAATTATTGCATGAGAAAAATCATAGCATATGGATTCTTATTTTTTAGCCTTTGCTTTGCAAAAGCTCAGCCAACATTAGATTCTATTGACCTGGCTTGGGACAAAACAAAATTGCTGCCAACCATAGCATTTACAATTTCTTACGGTATGCCTAATTTACAGGCAAAGCAAATACATGATGATGTTTCTCTCACTAATTATAAATTGCAAAATACCGGTCCTGTTTTAATGCGGGTAGATGTGCGTACATCTGAAAGAACAACTGTAGGTCTCTGTTATGGGTATTCTTCTTATTATTTTACAAACTACGACGATCATACACCTTTCAACGTAAATAAAACTTATGTAAACACTTTTGGTGTAAGGTTTAACGGTTACCTTATTATCCGAAAGCACTTTTCTTTTTACGCAGGTGGAGGGGGTGGTTTTTGTATTAACCAATATCAGAATACAGACAGGTATATAGTTGGCACAAGCCACCACCTCCAGTTAAAACATTATTACCTGAATTTAATCGGGGGCTTTAAGTATAAACCAAGCAATTTTTTAAATCTTTTTGTTGAGGCGGGTATTGACCGGTATTCTATAGCTCAGGCAGGTGTTTCTTTAAGCATTAAAAATTAGCCTCTAACATTTTATTTAAATGTTTCAGGAAATTGTAAAAGCATCAATCAAATAAGCTCATTTGTCGCGATGGAATTAAAATATTTTTCAGTTTTATTTTATGCGGAGATGTGATATGAAACACTTCTGATTCGTTATACCGGGAGGCAACAGAAACATGTGTCTTACCTGCATGTTCTGCGAATAGCCTGAGCACTTTATCAGGGCAATTATTATCTTTTGAAAGATGGGCAAGTAAAACGTGACTCATGTATGGCGGCCTATGTTTTACAAAAAGTTCCAGAGCCTGCGCGTTAGAAAGGTGACCAAAATTGCCGCTGATCCGCTTTTTTAAGTGATAAGGGTAATTGCCTTCTGTAAGCATCTGGTCATCGTAGTTGGTTTCTAAAAAGGCTGCATGACATTGCGAAAAATTCTCTTTTACATTTTTGCAAACCGAACCAATATCAGTAAGAACGCCAATGTTTACATCATTTCCACTCACCACAAAACTGTGCGGGTCATCTGCATCATGTCTTTTTGAAAAAGCGGTAATAGAAAGCGATCCAATGTTTACAGGCACATATGCTGTAAATTGGCAGATGTGTTTTTCATGTAATAAAAGCCGTGTGTTTGATAATGTTTTAGCAGTTATATAAACAGGTATTTGATACTTTTTAGATAAAACTTCCAGTCCGTTTATATGATCGCTGTGTTCATGCGAAATAAAAATAGCTTTAACTTTTTCGATGCTTAACCCTAAACGGCTCATTCGCTTTTCGGTCTCGCGGCAGGATATTCCGGCATCGATCAGCACAGATTCTTCATCATTACCTATATAATAACAGTTGCCGTTACTGCCTGAATTTAAAGAAGCTATATAAAGTGACATGATGCAAAATAAAAGAATTTATCCGTGCTTTCTTATTTGTTCGTATCTAAAAACCCAAAAACCATTGTTAAAATCAACCTTTCTTCTACAAAATTGTTTTTGGAAGTGGAATTTTGTCGCCAAAAATCTGCTTATTATATGGATTTTAGATGGAATGCAACTTGAACTGTTTTTAACGAAAATAAAAGCGGCAGTTTATTTAGAAAATAAAAGATAGTACCCACTACTTATTGACTTTATAGCTGTCGCTTGTTTTTCCATTATAAGAATTTAAAAACAAAATAAAATGAAAACAGTAAAGTTACTTTCAGTAGGATGTTTCGCGGCACTTGCTTTAACGGCATGCAATAACACTCCTAACCAGGAAAATCCCGAAAAAAGAAATCAGCCTATCGTAAACACAGATAGCATCATATTGCAAAAAATAAATGATACAGCTGCTCGCCCTGCGCCCACTACTACAACCCCGGTAGAAGATATAGATATGGATAAACCACACACATTAAATCAAAAGTAATTTTTGGCAAAAAAATAAAAGCTCTTGTAAGTATTTACAAGAGCTTTTTTATGTTCTATACTTTCATCTTTAATCAACTTCTGTGACTTTCAGTTCAACTCTGCGGTTTAACTGCCTGCCCTGAGGATCATCAGCTCCGTTGGCTTTTTTGTTTTCTGCTGCAGGCATTGTTTTGCCATACCCTTTTGCTTTCATCCTGTCTGAACTAATGCCATTTTCAATAAGCCTTGAAACAACTGCCTGTGCTCTTTCTTCCGATAGCTTTTGATTATACTCATCGGTTCCTTTACTGTCGGTATGCCCCGAGATTTCAACCTTCATATTAGGATTGCTTTTCAGAAGCATAACCAGGTTCTTGATCTCAACATTAGAAACCGCACGTAGCGTTGCTTTATCAAAATCAAAGAAAATATTGTTCAATGTTATCTTGTTGCCTACTATAATTGGGTTAAGTGTTACAGCTGTTTTTTTCTCATAGTAATTGGATTTTTTGGGTATCTCGATATTTTCCGAATAAAACAAATGCCCTGGGGTTTGATATGTGATGTTGTAATTCTTTCCCGGAGTCAATACATATAGAAACTTACCTGTTTTGCTGTTTGTATGGTAAATGCCTACAACCTGCCCGGTTTCATTATCTGTTACCGTAATAGTGACTTTTTTTGCCGGGTTGTTAGATTCATCAATAACAGTTCCCTGTACTAAAGTAAGCGGCGTTTCTTTTTTATCCAGGTAGGTTACGGTATAAATATCTTTTTCTCCAAGCCCGCCTGAGCGAAAGGAAGTAAAATAAGCTTTTTTGCTATTGGGTGTCACTACATAAAAAACGTCATCATCTGTTGTATTTATCGGGTATCCCACATTTACGGGTTCCGACCAGGTTCCGTCATCCGACATTATGCTGGTAAAAATATCGAATCCACCCATTGTGTTATGCCCGTTAGAGCTGAAGGATAGCGTAACTCCATCGGGATGAATAAATGGTGCATCTTCATCGTAAGGCGAGTTGATGTTTGGCCCCAGGTTAACTGCTTTTCCCCAATCACCGTCAATTAATTTGCTCATATAAATATCTCTGCCTCCATATCCGCCAGGTCTGTTGCTTATAAAATACAAGGTGTTTCCGTCAGCTGAAATAAAAGCGCTGGGTTCCCATGATCTAGAGTTAATATTATCATTTAATTTTACAGGAGTTCCCCAAACATCTCCTATCAATGTTGTGCTGTAAATATTTCCATCCCCGTTATCATCTTTATAAATAAGGATCGTTTGCCCGTCGGGAGATAAGCCCACGGTAGCCTCGTTGAATTCTGTATTGATAGGCGCGCCAATGCCTGTAGCTTTGGACCAACCGGTTGAAGTTTTGGTCGACATGTAAATATCTTCCATATAATTTCCAAGATCATCTTTTTGTCCGCCAGTGGTTTCAGGCCTGCGTGAGGTGAAAAACATATTGCTTTGATCAGCAGATAAAACAGGTGCATAATCCGCATAGGGAGAATTTATATTTGCTCCCGCATTTTGTATTTTCACGTTAACCGGGCTTGCCATTAAACGTTTGCCGGTTTTGCACATTTCAATTTTTTGATTTGTTTCGGTTATTAAAGATTTGCTGCTGATAAGCGAAATGTATTTTTCATATGCCGTTATGGCTTTGTCAAACTGATAATTTAAATGGTAAGCATCTCCAAGATATTGATACGCAATAACGGGTGCGTGCTGCTCTTTATACGAACTTCCTTTATAATTATCTGAAACAGATGTAACGGCTTTCTCAAAATAAGGAATTGCCTGCGAGCGCAGCATGCGGGAATTTCGGTAGCATACACCAAGTTTGAAAGCAATGTTCATGTTATTGGGTTCATACTTTTCAAGTATTTGCAAGGCAGGAATTACTTCTGCATAGCCTCCTTTTGCATAGGCTATTGCCTCGCTTTTACCATCCTGGTAAACAGCCGAAAATTTTTCTTCTGCAATGTCAAATTTTTTCTCAAAATCGCCTGTACTGTTTTGTGCATTAAGGCTAGATACGCTTAATAAGCACAGAAGTCCAATAGAACTTAGTAATTTCATATAAATCGTTTTTGAATTATTAACAAAAACAGGTCAAATTTTTATGCCACAATTTTTACCCGTTAATAGACTAATGTGAGGAAATAGTTGCTCAAGTTTTAGTATTTTTAGCCCACATTTTAACTTTCAACTCATGAAGAAATTTTTTCTTGCTTTGTTTATCTTATCGTCCGGTTTTAAAGCTATAGCTGACGAAGGGATGTGGCTGCCATTCCTTTTACAACAGCTTAATGAAAAAAACATGAAAAAAAACGGCTGTAAGCTTTCAGCCAAAGATATTTACGACATTAATAATACTTCATTAAAAGATGCCATTGTGCAATTTGGCGGTGGATGCACGGCCGAGATAATTTCTGAAAAAGGATTGATTCTGACCAATCATCATTGCGGGTTTTCTTCTGCTGCAGCGCACAGCAGCGTTGATAAAGATTATTTAACCAATGGCTTTTGGGCTATGAATGGTAGCGAGGAACTTACTAATCCCGGACTGACGGCTATGTTGATTGTACGCATTGAAGATATGACCGCACAGGTAAATGCAGGCGCAACAGCTGGTTTGAGTGAAAAAGACCTGGATGCGCTTCAGCAAAAAAACATAAAGCAAATTACAGCAGATGTTGTAAAGGGAACGAAATATGAGGCATTTATTCGTCCATTCTTTTATGGAAACCAGTTTATTTTATTTGTAACACAAACATTTAAAGATGTGCGATTGGTTGGTGCACCTCCTTCTTTTATCGGTAAGTTTGGCGGAGATGCCGACAACTGGATGTGGCCACGCCATACAGGCGATTTTTCGCTATTCAGAATTTATGCAGACAAGAATAATGAACCGGCAGAATTTTCTGCAGACAATGTGCCATACAAGCCGAAAAAATCTTTAACCATTTCTTTGAAAGGCATTAATGAAGGCGATTTTACCATGGTATACGGGTTTCCGGGGCGCACGCAGGAATATTTATTCAGCGATGCCGTTGATATGACCATGAACGAAAGCGACCCGACCAAAGTCGCGCTTCGTGAAAAAAGATTAGGTATCATGAACCAATTTATGAAAGCAAACGATACTACCCGGATTGCTTATGCTTCCAATTATGCCTCCGTTGCTAATTACTGGAAAAAATGGATGGGCGAAATGCAGGGCCTGAAAAAATTTGACGCCGTAAACAAAAAAATAGAATTTGAAAAAAAGTTTTTAGAGTTGCTTTCATCCGATCCGGCCGAGAAAGAAAAATTCAACAAAGTGTTTGCAGATTTCCATACATTATATGCAAACTACCGTGTGTATCAAAAGCAGATTGATTATTACAGCGAGTGTTTATTAGGCATTAATGCTTTTTCAGCTGCTCGTGCCGGTGAAAAATTTATTGCTTCATTGAAAGGAAAAACAGATGAAGAAAAACAAAAAGAGTTTGCTAAAACCTTAGAAAGTGCTCAGCGTTTTTTCAAGACTTACAACAAAGCAATGGATAAAACTATCTGTAGGGCTATGCTGGAAATGTATGCCCAGGGTGTAGATAAAAAACTGCGGGTTCCTTCTTTGGATTCTTTATTAGAGTCCAATCAAAACAAATATGATGTAATAACAGATAAAATATATAACGAGTGTATATTCATCAATAAAGACAAATACATAAATGCATTAAAAACCTCATCTGTAGCTGATATTGAAAACGATATGGTTTACAAGCTCTGGAAAAACATTGCAACTTATTATAATGCAAACGTAATTCCGCAATACAACGCATTTGATGCGCAGCTTAACGCCCTCTATAAACAATATGTAGATAAGATGACAAAAGTATATAAAGACAAAACCTTTTATCCGGATGCAAATTCCACCCTGCGTATAACCTATGGAAAAGTGAAAGGCTATAAGCCAAGAGATGGTGTTTCTTATACCTATTACACCACGTTGGACGGTATGATGGAAAAAGAAAATCCGAATGACGATGAATTTGTTGTGTTTCCAAAAATGAAAGACCTGTACAATAAAAAAGATTATGGCAGGTATGCCGATAAAGACGGAACTTTGCATATATCGTTTATAGCTACCAATCATACAACAGGCGGCAACAGTGGCAGCCCGGTACTTAATACCTATGGGCAATTAATTGGTACTAACTACGATAGAGTTTGGGAAGGAACCATGAGTGACATTATGTACAACCCTAATATTTGCCGCAACATTACATTAGATGTACGTTATACTTTATTCGTAATAGATAAATACGCAGGAGCCGGTTATCTTTTAAATGAAATGAAAATTGTACAATGAGTTTAGTACAAAAATTAATCACAACCGAAAAAGGTATAAATCTTACCAATATGGCGCTGATGCTTATAAGCACAGGCATTGCATTTGTTATTCCGTTTAAGCTTTTTTTGTTTGTATATGCCGTTTTAGGCCCGCTACATTATCTAACTGAAATTTCCTGGCTTGATAAGAGAAATTTTTTCATCAAACAAAAAACGCAGATCTGGCCTTATATTGTTATTGCTTTATTACTTACAGTTGCTTTGTTTAATGAAAAGTCGTCTTTACGATATTATACCGTAAGCCTTATTTTATGTGTGGTAACGTACACTTTATGTCTTGTCTTTTCTGGTAAAAGCAGCTTGTCGCTTATTATCTCCCTTGTTGTATTAGTGCTTGCTTTAGCCATAAAAGCAGATAAGATCATGTTTTTGGTTTTGGCTTTTGGCATTTTTTTGCCAACCATTGTACACGTGTTTTTATTTACCGGTTTATTTGTTCTGCAAGGAGCGCTTAAAAACAAAAGCCTCACAGGTTTTATTTCCTTGGCTGTATTTATCATATGTACATTAAGCTTTGTTTTTATACGCATTCCCAATACTGAAATCTTGTCCCTAACTGAAAAGGGATACATTCAAAAATATTTCAGCATTATGAATCAATCGCTGGCGGCTCTTTTTAATATCCCATTTATAAGAAACAGCAATGAAATTTTTGAAACACCTACGTTTATTGCCATACAGCGTTTTATTGCTTTTGCATATACTTATCATTATTTAAACTGGTTTTCAAAAACATCCGTTATCAAATGGCACGACGTTTCAAAAACACGTATGTCAATCATTCTAATTTTATGGGTTATTTCTGTGGCGTGTTATTATATCGATTATCGTTTAGGCTTTATGGTTCTGTTTTTATTAAGTATGCTGCATGTTTTTTTAGAGCTTCCGTTAAACGTTCACTCTGTTAAAGGAATTTCGGCTGAGGTAAAAAATTTGTTTCAGTAAGATTAGTGGAATTTTTGGATGTGGATGATTACTTCTTCGTAAAAATCCGCTTTAATAAAACAGTATCTATTTTTTTATCATTCTCTTTAGGAATAGCAAACAAAAAAGTGTCTTGCTTAGCAGGGTTTATTTGTATTCTTTCTGCAAAAGAGTCTATGCTGATTGCCTGGTTAAAATCCCCCAGAATATATTTTCTTAAACGCAGTTTGTAAGAAAAGCCTTTACCTATATAATAAAACAGTGTGTAATTCCCTTTCGGAATTCCCTGCATATATAACTGGTAATTGTGCTCTAAAAAATAGTGGCGTATAACCTTTTCTTTATCACTTCGTAAAAAAATGATAGCGTCGTTATCAGTGCCGTTTTTTATTTTAATGCAGGGCTCCGATAAGGTATCAAAAACATCTTCGCCTAAAAAGGTTTTATAGGGGTTTTCAGATGTTTTAATTTCAGGCGTAGATAAGGGTACGCTGTTGTTTGTTATTTCCTTTTTAGGTTGCTGATACAAATTTACAAGCAGCAGCAATAAAGCTACAGCAGCTGGTATGCTAATTAAAAGATAGGTAAGCTCTTTATAATTTGTTTTTGCAGGTGTTCCGACGGTTTTGTCTGCATAATGGGTTGTTTTTATTTTTGGCCTGTAATGTTCCTGGTAATAATTTCTGTGCTTTAATTCGGTTTCGGTAAACGTATATGTTTTTTGTTTTTTTACAGGCTCAGCCTTTTTTATCTGCGATACAGCAAGGTCATAATTTCGCTTAAGATCATACCGGTGCCGGCTTACATCATCAATAAGAATTTCGTAGGCTTCTTTTATAACTCTGAATTTTTCTTCTGCGGCAGGGTTTTTATCAGGGTGAAAAAGCTTGGCTAGCCTGCGATAAGCAGTCTTAATCTCAGCATTTGTGGCCGTCGGACTTACCTGGAGTATTTGGTAATAATCAAAACTCATTACAAAAAAAAACCCTCGCATGATACGAGGGCTTTACTTTACGTATTATCTAATTTATTTTACAGAATCTTTATTTTCAGTTTTTGTGGCGGTCGGTGCTTTAATATAAACATCCGATAAATTACGGTAACGCATTGCATTTGTATTTGCATTTTGTATTCCGTAACGTGTTAAACGATAGTTACCGTCATACCATAAAACAAGCATAGGCACATCATTCATCAGCTGTTGCTCTGCTTTCATGAAATAAGCAAAACTACTGTCCCTGTTAATGGCATCCCTGCCCATTTCAAAGTATTTGTCAAATTGTGCATTTTTATAACGTGCCGTATTTGGATACGATTTTTGTGCAGCCTCTTTAGGAACGGTAGCTCCGTAAAATATACTTAAAAAAGATTCCGGGCTTGGGTAATCTGCTACCCATGCATCACGCACAATATCCGATTGCCCAGTTGAGGCAAGCTCTATTTTTTGTGCCATTGGAATCACTTCAAAATCAACATTTACGTTTAAATTTTCGCGAAGCTGTTTTTGTATTTCCACTACCACATTGGTATTTCGTGCACCGCCGCTGTTTAGAATTATTTTAACCGGGGGAAAAGCCCTGCCATTAGGATAGCCTGCTTCAGCCAATAACTTTTTCGCTTCAGCAACATCATAATCGTACCCTTTGATTTTAGAGATATCATATCCCGAAAAAGTAGAAGGCGTAAGGCCGTTTATACCCGGGCCAAAAGCCTGGTTGTTTAAAATTTCTTCTACAATTTTTTTACGGTTTATAGCCAGGTTAAACGCTTTACGAACCTTTGGATTATCAAATGGCGGGCGACTTACATTAAATGTGTAATACTGTGTGATCATTTCTGCTGCGTTATCCAACAAATATTTTGGCGGAGCGCTTTGAAAATCCTGTATCTGAGTTTCTACCATTTCTTTAATTGATTGAGATGGAAGAGAAGTGATCATATCCAGTTTGCCTTCTTTAAACAAAGCCAATTCCTGATCTTTTGTAGGAACAATGTAAACAATCACGGAGTCTAAGAAAGGTAGTTTATTACCCAACGAGTCTGTGCCATAATAGCCTGGGTTTTTAAGTAAAATGACCCTGTCTTTGTTAGAATTGGCTGCATCCAGTATAAAAGCGCCAGCCCCGATTTTCATGTCTTTGCCATATTTATCAACGGCTTCTTTAGCAACTACGGCGCATAAAGATTCTGATAATATTTGCAGGAATACTGTGCTGGGATGTTCCAACGTAATTTCAAGTGTGTAATCGTCAATAACTTTTACGCCATCTAACTCTCCTTTTCCCTCGTAATAAGCGTTAGCACCTTTTACACGATCTTTAAACGTGCTTACAAATGCCTGATTATCGGGAGTATTTTTGCAAAGCAGTTCGAAAGAATATTTAAAATCAGAAGCTTTAACCTCGCGGCCAACTCCTCCCGAAAAACATTTATCATCCTGGAAAGTAACTCCCTTTTTTAAATGAAATGTATATTTTGTGCCGGTTGCGTCAACTTCCCATTTTTCAGCAATGGCGGGCTCAACCTTTAGTGTAGCATTGTTTAAACGTACTAATCCGTCATAAATTTGAGTCGCAATAAAATTAGAGGTAACATCAAGTATAGAGATCGGATTTAAGCTCTGGTAAGATTCTGTTTCTGCTAAGTGTAGGCATCCTCCGTAAACTCTGCCTCCTTTGGCTTCAGTGCCGGAGGAATTTTCTTTAGCTTTATTTTTATCTCCACCACACGATGTAACAAGAAGAGAAGAAAAAATGGCCAGTATAATAGTTGTCTTTTTCATATTTGTAACGCTATTAAATTAACTTAAATAGTCTCTACAAGTTTATGATTTTATTCGCAAAAAAAAAAATATTTTATGGGATGACAGCTTGTGTGCTTCGGGCTACAAGTCAAACGGGTCTTTATCGCCGGAGTGTTCTTCATTCGTTTGCTTGGCGTTGTCGTCATACTTGCTGCAATCAAGCTCTATGTCGCTCATTTTTGCCGGGCGTTCAAAATCTCCTTTGCCGATCTTAATGCTCTTATCGGCATACACTTTCTGAAAGAATTTAGCCCATATCGGCAATGCCATGCTGGCTCCTTGTCCCTGGTCGGTAGTATTAAAATGCACGGCCCTGTCTTCACCACCAACCCAGCAGCCTGCTGCTAGATCAGGTGTAAATCCAATAAACCATCCGTCACTGTTGTTTTGTGTTGTACCTGTTTTGCCTGCAATAGGATTCATCAGGTTAAATTTGTAGCGAATGCGCGAGCCTGTTCCTCCCATTACTACGCCCTTCATCAGTTCGCACATCACAAATGCTTTTTCTTCATTAAACACTTCCTCGGTATTTGGTACAAATTCTTCTAAAACCTTACCGTTCTTGTCTTCTATACGGGTAACAAAAATAGGCTGAACATAAGTGCCTTTATTGGCAAAGGTTGAATTTGCGCCTACCATTTCATATACCGAAATATCTGCAATGCCCAGGCACAGAGCGGGCACGGGGTCTAAATGAGAGGTGATGCCCATACGCTTAGCCAGGTTTACTACAGCATTGGGGCCAAATTTTTTCATTAAAGCGGCGCTTACATAGTTTAACGAGTTGGCCAGCGCTTTTTTAAGGGTAAGAATTTCCCCTTCCATTTTCTCATCTCCTGCCGAGTTATCCGGGCACCATTCTTCACCGGTTTCGGTGGTGATACAGGTTCTTACGTTTGGAATGCGGTAGCATGGCGAATAACCTTCCTGGATAGCGAGTGCGTACACAAAAGGCTTAAAAGTAGAGCCAACCTGGCGTTTGCCTATTTTTACGTGATCATACTGGAAATGTGTATGATTGATACCGCCCACCCAGGCTTTGATATAGCCCGTTTGCGGTTCCATAGCCATAAAGCCGGCCTGTAAAAAACTTTTGTAATACTTTATGGAATCATACGGAGTCATGGTGGTGTCAATCTCTCCATGCCAGCTAAAGACAGTCATTTTTGCAGGAACTTTAAAAGACGCGATAATTTCATCTTCCGATTTACCCGAAGCTTTCATTGATCTCCATCTGTCGCTGCGGTGCATAGCACTTTGCATGATATTCTTGATCTCATCTTTATTTACATTCCACGCAAAAGGAGCGTTCTTTTTGGTTTTACATTCTTTAAAGAACAATGCCTGCAAGGCACTCATATGTTCGCTTACAGCTTCTTCGGCATGTTGCTGCATGCGCGAATCAATCGTTGTGTAGATCTTTAAACCGTCGCGGTAAATATCATACGACTTGCCGTTTTCTTTTTTGTGCGTTAAGCACCATTCTTTTAAGAAGTTATCTCGCAGGTATTCTCTGAAATAAGTTGCCAACCCATCGTTATGATCTTCGGGTCTGAATACTAAATTCAAAGGCTGCGTTTTAAGTGAATCGTATCTTGCCTGCGGCAAATAATCATACTTAACCATTTGGTACATAACCACGTTGCGGCGATGTAGCGTAGTATCTGCATGGCGTATAGGATTGAACAAAGAAGGATTTTTGGCCATGCCCACCAGCATAGCTGCCTGGGCAATGTTTAGTTTATCGGGAGTGGTATTGAAATAAATTTGCGCCGCTGATTTTACGCCTACTGCCAGGTTCAAAAAATCGAATTTGTTTAAGTACATGGCCATAATTTCCTGCTTGGTGTACAGTTTTTCCAGGCGAACAGCAATGATCCATTCTTTTATTTTTCGGAACACCAACTGAAACTTGCTTAAATTTTCGCGTGGGAACTGCATCTTGGCTAACTGCTGAGTAAGCGTACTTCCGCCTCCGGAACTTGTATTGCCTGTAACCACACCGCTCACCGATCTGAACAAAGCCTTTAGATCTACACCGCTGTGGTCTAAAAAGCGTGCATCTTCAGTTGCAATGAGTGCATTAACCAGGTTAGGGCTAAGTTCATTGTATTTTACGTTTACACGATTTTCTTTATAGAATTTGCCCAATACATTTCCATCGCTGCTATATACAATAGATGCCAGGTTATTTTTAGGATTTTGAAGTTCTTCTACTTCTGGCAGTTCACCAAATGTGCCCATAGAAGTTAGCATAACAAGCAGGAAAAAAAATAACACAGGGCTGATAATAACTAACCAGGTTATGATAATATATTTTAACGAAGAATTTTTTGCTGCCGCCATAATGTTAGGCAAAAGTAAGGAGTTATTAATTAAATAGCGAATGGTAAATGGAAATACATCCAGCAACTATTGCGGATTAACTGTTAACTTTACAAAATGAATCATACCATTGCTGTTGAAGGAATAAAACTTTATGGGTACCATGGCTGCTTAGATGAGGAAGGCCTGATTGGCGGGCATTATATCGTGGATGTTTATATGCAGACTGATTTTGCCGAAGCCGCCAAAACCGACGATCTTGCCAAAACCATTGATTATTGTGCTGTATATGAAATTGCAAAAGAGCAACTAGCCATCCGTTCTAAGCTGATAGAACAAGTTGCCATGCGCATACATACTACCATTGTGAAAGATTTTAAAACGGTAACAAAAGCAAAAGTGCGTGTAACAAAACTTAACCCGCCTATGCACGGACACGTGGAAAAAGTTTACGTTGAAATAGAATAAACATGTCGGTTAAAGGCTGTGCCCGCTGTAAAAAGCAATTTACCTGCTGCAATGAAAAACCGGGTTGCTGGTGCGAGACGCTTACACTGGACACGCTAACACTTTCTTTACTAAAGAATGAATTTGCAGATTGTCTTTGCCAGGATTGCCTACAGCTGTATGCCATACCAAACATTAAAAAATAGCTGTAGTTTTGTTGTGTGGAGCTTAAACATCCTGAATTAGTTGATCTTTTAAAAAAAGCATATTCAGCAGAAAAAGCTGCTGCTTTTGCCTATCAGGGCCATGCCGGAGCTGTAAAGAATCCTGAAGAGAAAAAAGCCATACATCAAATAGAGATTGATGAGTGGAATCACCGGCGTGATGTGCTTAAAATTATGAATCAATACAATATACCTGTTTCCAAGTGGTATGAATTCCGTTTTCATGTGATAGGAAAGATCATTTCAGGCAGTTGCTATATAATTGGCTGGTTTATGCCCTTTTATTTTGCCGGAAGGCTGGAAAGCGGTAATGTTTGTGAGTATTTCAGGATGAAGCAGTTTTTTAACGGAATAGGAATTACCGAGCATAATCACATTTTGTATGAAATGGGAATTAAAGAAAAAGAACATGAGGTTTATTTTTTAGAGCAGATCAAAAACAACAAATTGCTTCCGTTTTTTGAGAGATTATTTGCCTGGGGAAATAAAAAAGGCTTTAATAATATCGATTTGGATAAAAAGTACCCGGTAGAAGAATCTGATCATTATTGTAGAAAATAAATCCGTAATCTTACATTAAAATTATAACCCATATGAAAAAAATTATCTTCTTATTTATTGTTGCTATAAACGCCCATACATATGCACAAGATGACGCTTCCGCTTTTAAAAGAGTGCAAATTGGAGTTAATTTCTCGCCGGATATTGCCTACAGAACCCTAAAAGAAACAGACGATAATTTTTTTAATAATTTAATTTATAACAACAGGAAAAATACAGAGGTTGTAAAATTTGGTTACACAGGTGGCTTTAATTTTTGTTATAACCTTAAAAAATCATTTGGATTAGAAATTGGCCTTCAATTATCAGATAAAGGATACCAAACAAAAACACAAAACTTGATTTGGCCGCAAACGACTGTAAATCAGCCGACATCATTTAAAGAAATTTATAATTTCTATTATTTAGATATTCCTGTAAAAGCAAATTTTAGTTTGGGTAAAAAGAAATTACGTTTTTTTGGAAGCATTGGCCTAGCAACAAATATATTTCTTGCCCTTGGCCAAACCAGCGTTGAGACTTATGCTGACGGTAAAACAACAAGAAATGCTCAAGGAAATAGTAATAACAATGTTAACAAAGTTGGGTTATCGCCATTGGTTAGTTTAGGTGTGGAATATCATATAAATAGTAAAACAAGCCTACGTATAGATCCTACCTTTAGATATAATGTTTTAAAAACATATGATAGCGCTGTGACTGATCATTTATGGAGTTGCGGCCTCAATATTGGCTATTATTTCGGGCTTTAAAAAGATAAAATATTCTTTTTTCTGAATTTATTTTAATTGTTATCTTTACGGCCTGTAAGAATGGTCCTGTGGCCGAGTGGCTAGGCTCAGCTCTGCAAAAGCTGCTACGGCGGTTCGAATCCGCCCGGGACCTCTACTCAGTAACTAAACCCCTTGTCATTGCTTGACAAGGGGTTTTTAATTTATCATATTCCAAAATAGCATGTCGAATCCTCAACAATACTTGCCTTTCTTTGATTTTCTGAAATTAATAAATGCTTTTTCCATTTTCTATGTATTGACCTTTTGAACAAGACAAGAATCTTTACAAAATCTTTATAAAACACTTTGTAGCTTTGTTTTAAATGAAATCGTTGACCATAAAACAGCAATATTTTTTTGGCATTCTTTCGGTTGTGCTTGTTTCACTTGTTTGTTTTTCGGTACAAGCTTTTATTGGTTACAAAATTACTGCTCTGGTACTGCTATTTGTAGTGTCTGTTAATGCCATGTTCCTGGATATTTTACCCGTATTAATTGTTGCATTAATCAGTGCTTTTGTGTGGGATTTCTTTTTTATTCCGCCCATATTCACTTTACACATCAATCAGCCCGAAGATATTTTTATGTTCCTGATGTATTTCATTATCGCTATGGTAAGTGCTGTACTGAATTACAAAACAAGGCAATGGCAAAAGATTGCACAGCAAAAAGAAGAAAAAGAAAATGCCATAAAATTGTATAATACCTTGCTTAATTCATTGTCGCACGAACTGCGCACTCCTATCGCTACCATCTTAGGAGCAGTTGATACGTTAAAAGAAAATAAGCAGAAACTTTCGGCAAGTAACGAAACCGCTTTGCTTTCTGAAATTGATACGGCAAGCATTCGTTTAAACAGGCAGGTAGAAAATTTATTGAGCATGAGCCGGCTTGAAAGTGGTATGTTGAAACCAAAAGCCGAGTGGTGTGATGTGAACGAATTTATTAATTCTGTCATTCAGAAATTAATGACAGGAACTAATCACAAAATCATTTTTCAGCCAAATGAAAAACTGCCGTTGTTTAAATTAGATGAAGGTTTGTTGGAGCAAATCATTCATAATTTATTGCATAATGCCATTCAATATACGCCTGAAAACACCACGATAAAAATAGAAGCGTCGCATCAGCAAAATAATTGCGTAGTGGTTATTTCCGATAACGGGCCGGGCTTTCCGGAAAATGAAATGGAAAATGTATTCAATAAATTTTATCGCTTACCACACACCAAAGCGGGTGGAAGTGGTTTAGGCTTGTCCATTGTTAAAGGATTTACAGAGGCGCAAAACGGAGGCATTTCATTAAAAAACAATTCGCAAAGTGGCGCAGTCTTTACAATTAAAATTCCTGCTGAAACATCCTATATCACTAATTTAAAAAATGAATAAGCCTGAAATATTAATTATAGACGACGAGCCGCAGATCCGCAAACTGCTTGAAATTACGCTTGAAAGCAATGATTATAAAGTGATGCAGGCTGAAACGGGCAAAGAAGGAATTTTACTGGCTGCCAATCATCCTCCGGAATTGATTTTATTAGATATTGGCTTGCCTGATAAAAGCGGGCATGAAGTATTAAAGGAACTTCGCCAGTGGTATAGCAAATCAATTATTATTCTTTCGGTGCAAAACAGCGAAGCGGATATTGTAACTGCTTTAGACAACGGCGCAACCGATTACCTTACCAAACCTTTTCGTACAGCAGAGTTATTGGCGCGCATTCGCTCTGCTATACGTAGAAACCAAACCGTTAATAATATAAGTGTTGTTGAAGTTGGCGGTTTGCAAATAGATTTGGTTAAACGTACAGTCAAAAAAAATAATGAATTGCTAAAACTTACTTCCACAGAGTTTAATCTAATATCGCTTTTTGCAAAAAATGAAGGCAGGGTTTTAACGCACCAGTTTATACTGAAAGAAATCTGGGGGCAGGCTATCAAACCGAAACACAATATCTGCGCGTGTTTGTGGGTACGCTTCGCAAAAAGATCGAAGATAATCACAATATACCCAAACATATTATCACTGAAAGCGGCGTTGGTTACAGGTTTCAGTAATTACCGGTTTTTCCTTTATAAAATCTTTATACAAACACGCTAAACTTTTACTTTTTACCGATACCATTTGCGCCAATTTTGTAGCGCAAATAAGTAAAGAAAAAAGTGAAAAATAATCTTCATAATAAAGTAACAGCAGTTTCCTTAGTAGTAGCATTGGGTATTGTCTACGGTGATTTAGGAACAAGCCCGCTTTATGCATTACGAGCGGTAATTGGCGAAAGAGTAATTAATGAAATGCTGGTCTATGGCGGTGTGTCCTGCATTTTTTGGACACTTGCTTTGCAAACCACTGTAAAATATATGTGGCTTACCTTAAAAGCCGATAACGACGGAGAAGGAGGGATTTTTGCACTTTATGCACTGGTTCGCCGCTATGACAAATGGCTGGTCATCCCCACTATTTTAGGCGCAACCACCTTGCTTGCCGATGGAATTATTACGCCGCCCATTACAGTAGCATCCGCTATTGAAGGTTTGAATATGGTAAAGGGTTGGGAAACCATCATTACGCCGGGAAATGAGCTGACTATTGTAATTGTCATATTTATTCTTTCTGTACTGTTTTTCTTTCAGCGCTTCGGTACACAAGCTATTGGAAAATCATTTGGGCCAATTATGGTAATTTGGTTTTTGATGCTATTGGCAGTAGGCATATTGCGCATTACTCAATCACCTGAAATAGTAAAAGCGCTTAACCCCTATTACGCCTACGATTTATTAGTGCATTATCCAAAAGGGTTTTGGTTGTTGGGCGCAGTTTTTCTTGCCACCACCGGGGCAGAAGCAATGTATTCTGATTTGGGGCATTGCGGAAAAAGCAATATTCGTATTACATGGATATTTGTAAAAATAAGCCTGATAGCCTGCTATTTAGGCCAGGGTGCATGGTTGATGAACCATAGCGGGCAAACACTGGCTGACGGTAGAAATCCGTTTTTTGAAATTATGCCCGGCTGGTTTTTGTTGCCAAGCATTGTTATCGCTACTATGGCTGCCATCATTGCAGCACAGGCACTCATCAGCGGAAGTTATACACTCATTAACGAGGCAATGAACTTAAATTTTTGGCCTCGCGTAGCGGTTCGCCAACCGTCAGAAAGTAAAGGACAGGTTTATATTCCAAGCGTAAATAACGTATTGTGGTTTGGCTGCATTTTAATGGTGGTGTACTTTCAAACTTCTTCGCATATGGAGGCCGCATACGGCTTTAGCATTACAGTGGCTATGATGATGACAACGCTTTTGCTATTTTATTTTTTGATCTATCGCTTAAAATGGAATAAATTTTTTGTATTCGCTATTCTGTTATTATTTGCTGTGGTAGAAACATCTTTCTTCATTGCTAACGTGGCAAAAATCAAAGAACGTTGGATGTTCTTGTTTTTTGAATTGTTCATTTTTATGACCATGTACGTTTGGTATTACGCACGAAAAATCAACAATCGTTTTACCAAGTTTGTTGATTTAGGCAGATATGCGGGCACATTAAACGAATTAAGCGAAGACAATGAAATACCTAAATTTTCAACACACTTAATTTACCTCACAAAAGCCAACAACCGCTGTGAAATAGAAGAGAAAATCATCAAATCCATTTTTGCAAAAAAACCAAAACGTGCCGATGTGTACTGGTTTTTTCATATTCATCGAACCGAACAGCCTTATACACTCACGTATAATGTTTCCGAGCTTGTTGACGATAAAGTAATAAAAGTAAACATCAACGTTGGATTTCGTGTACAGATAAAAACAGAGCGGTATTTTAAAAGAATTGTTCAGGAATTGGTAGCGAATAAAGAATTGAACCTGCACAATCGCCCCGATGGTTCAACCAAGTATAACAGCGAACCCGATTTCAAATTTGTAATCATTGAGAAGTTTTTGTCGGTAGAAAATGAATTTAGTCTGCGCGAAGGCTTACTACTAAACGCTTATTTTAAGTTAAAACGTTTAGGACAGAGAGATGAGGTTGCTTTTGGATTAGATAAAAGCGATGTTATAATAGAAAACACCCCCTTGGTTTATCATCCCGCTACAAAATTCGAATTAACCTGCGAAAAAATAAACTCATAAACAACATGCACACACAGATACAAAACGAAGTCAAAGAAATAGAAGACTTGGAAAATGAAACTCTACAAGCCATTTATAAAAGGCAGAACGAAGTAGTCATAAATCTTTACGAGCGGGTAGAACAATTATTTAGCAAAGGCAGCAGCTACAGCCGTACACTGATTGCCAACAAATTTATTTTCCCCATCTCTTCTTTTTTAGAAATGAATTATGCCTGGGGAAAAGAGTATTTGAATTTATTTCCACAACAATTAAAAGCAGAGTATTACAGGCAAACAGGTTCATCATGCATTTAACCTCAAAAAATTAACCAGATAAAATAAAACATGAAACGACCATTACTTACAGCAATTGCTTTAACAGCAACTGCATCTTTTGCGCAAGACACAACAAAAGTGAATCATGCCACTGAAAATTACGCAACGTACGACAGTACACGTGTGCCGGCATCACCTTTACCGTCGGGGCCATTTCCTTCGGCAGATTGGTGCAACAGTCCCATTATAGGGCTTCCGGCAGATGCATCCGATTATGCATTGCAAAAATTATTGCATCTTGCAAAAAACAAAAGCAGGGTAAAAATTTACGGATGGATAGATCCTTCTTACACCTGGAGCACTTCAAAAAGCATCACTGTTCCTGTATCATACAACATCATTCCTAATTCCCTTCAGTTGAGCCAGGCCGTTTTACGCATAGAACGCCAGCCCAATACTGTGCAAACCGATCACATAGATTGGGGTTTTCGCCTGAGTAATGTTTTTGGCATTGATTATCGCTACACAGTTGCTAAAGGCTGGTTCAGCAACCAGTATTTCAAAAAGAATAACCTGTATGGATACGATTGTCCCGAAGCGTATTTTATGCTTTATATTCCAAAAGTAGCACAAGGCATGATTTTAAAAGTAGGCCGTTATATAGCTCCCGCCGATATTGAAGCGCAACTAACAATCGACAATTATTTATACACACACTCGGTTATGTTTTCCTATGATGCTTATACCTTTACAGGAATTAATGCTACGATTAAATTAAGCAGGCAAACGCAGCTAATGCTTGGCATACAGGGAGGAAATGATAATGCTCCATGGACAAATTCATTTAATATAAACGGACAAGCAATGCTTAGGTGGGTGTCGAAAAGTAACAGAGAAGGGCTTTGGTTTGGAATTTCTTCCATGGGTCCAAATCCTACTTACAAAGTTGACCATGACGATATTCAGCAGGTTAATGCCGTATGGGGACATAAATTCAACAAAAGATTGCACATGCAAACAGAAGCCTATTTCTTATGGGAGAAAGATGCCGCGCACGGAGGCTCTGCCAGCAGTGGCCCCGTACAATATGATGCAGGCGGAGGCCCCGGCTATAGTATTCCCGGCATTTCGAAAGCAATCGGTGTGGTTAATTATTTCCAGATCCTTACAACTAAAAAAAGCTACATCTGCATTCGCACAGACTACATGAACGACATGAACGGCTGGCGCACAGGCTTTGCTACGCAATACGGAAGTGAAACACTTGGCTTTGTCTACCAGTTCACAAACTGGCTGATGCTTCGCCCGGAAATCAGGTACGACCGCACTTTTGGAAGTTACATAAACAACCAATACTCATCAACACCTGTCAATGCCTATGACGCCAACAATCCCAACGGGGCAAAAAAAGACCAGGTTACTTTTTCGGTTGATATGGTCGTAAGATTTTAAAGGGTAAATCCGTCTTTACGCTAAATTAATAGCTCAAAATTAGTTTAATTTGTAAGCTCAAATAGTTTACCAATTTAATTAATTATGATAGGCCAGACTAAGACCGGCACAAGAAAAAGAGTTCTGGATATCATTAAGTTGTCCTTAAACGGAGAGCAACAAGATTACACGCAGGGAAGCATTCGTAAAGCAGTCTTTTTGCTTGCCATCCCGATGATCCTTGAGCTGAGCCTTGAAAGCGTGTTTGCTTTAGTAGATATGTTCTTTGTAGGTAAACTGGGGCCTAATGCCATTGCTACGGTTGGCTTAACAGAATCGGTTATTACCATTGTTTATTCCATCGCGATCGGATTAAGTACAGCTGCTACCGCCATTGTGGCAAGAAGAATAGGAGAGAAGAACACTGAAGCTGCTGCTCATGCAGGAGCACAATCGCTGCTTATTTGTTTAGCAATAACTGTTTTGATAAGTGTTGTGGGCGTAGTGTTTGCAGATAACATTTTATCACTGATGGGTGCAAGCGATGAGGTAGTTTCCGGTGGGGCCATCTTTACCCGTATCATGTTTGGAGGCAGCATGGGAATTATGCTGTTGTTTTTAATTAACGGTATTTTTCGCGGTGCGGGAGATGCCGCTATGGCCATGAAAAGTTTATGGATAGCCAGCATCATCAATATAATACTTTGCCCTGTTTTTATACATTATTTCGGGTTAAAAGGCGCGGCCATTGCAACGGTTATTGGCAGAAGCTCAGGTGTTATTTACCAATGCTATCACTTGTTTAAAGGAAGCGGTATCCTGAAATTTCACAAACGTCATTTTAAGCTTGAAGCGGATATCATTAGATCTATTATCAACATCGGCTGGCCTGCTACTTTACAATTCATTATTGCCAGCGGAAGCTGGATCGTGCTGGCCAGGCTGGTTGCAGAAACAGGAGGAACCACGGCTTCTGCCGGTTACCAGATAGCCGTGCGCAATGTGGTCTTTTTTATCCTGCCTGCCTGGGGGTTAAGCAATGCTGCTGCAACACTTGTAGGGCAAAACCTCGGGGCAAAGCAAATAGAAAGAGCAGAACAAAGCGCTATAATGACGACCAAATACAATGTGATATTTATGAGTTTTGTTACCCTGTTTTTTTTGTTTTGTGCTGATCCTATTATTCGTTTTTTTACAACAGATGAAGCCATCATCAAGTGTGGTGTTCAATCTTTACAGATATTTGGCTCCGGCTATGTCTTTTATGGAATATCTATGGTAATGACACAGGCGCTAAACGGAGCCGGCGATACCAAGACACCTACACTCATTAATTTTGTTTGCTTTTGGTTGTTTCAAATACCGCTGGCCTATTTTTTATCGAAAGGGATGGATATGAAAGCAACCGGGGCTTTTGTCTCAACCCCAATTGCAGAAACGGCTATTGCCTTGCTAGCCTGGCATTATTTCAGGAAAGGAAAGTGGAAGGAATTAAAAGTTTAAGATTGACAGAATAGATTAAAAAATAAAACATGGGCATTTTAAAAACAATGGGCAAAGACCCATGGGGCGAGCGATTAAAGAAAATTGAAAGCTCACCCAATTATCGTGATGGCGCTTTTCAGAATCAAAGTGAAACGCTTGTAATGAACGGAGGCAGAGATTTTTTTAAGGTTTTGGCTAAGATGCTCAATAAGCCTAAAGATACTGTACCTCAAGGTCCGCTTCCCTCTGTTAAAACAGACCTCAAAAATTTGCCCGATGGAAACCCAGTTTTAGTTTGGTTTGGGCATTCATCGTACCTGATAAAGATAGACGGGAAGCACATACTTGTCGATCCGGTTTTTAGCGGGCATGCATCTCCTTTTAAAATTCAATCAGCTAAAAATTTTGATGGCAGCAATGTTTACAGCGTAGACGATATGCCGGAGATCGATATTCTGTTGATCACGCACGACCATTACGATCATTTGGATTACACGACGGTAATGAAGCTTGACAAGAAAACCAAACAGATCATCACCTCGCTGGGAGTAGGCTCGCACCTTGAATACTGGGGCTTCGACAACAATAAGGTTACTGAGCTTAATTGGCACGAGAGCGCCGAAAAGATACCGGAAATAAAATTTACAGCTGCTCCTGCGCGGCATTTTTCAGGCCGAAGTTTTAAAAGAGCAACAACGCTTTGGTCTTCGTTTATTCTTAAAACTAAAGATTTTTCAATGTACCTGGGCGCCGACAGTGGTTACGATACGCACTTTAAAGAAATAGGCGAAAAATACGGCCCATTTGATCTGGCCATTCTTGAGTCGGGACAGTACAATGAAATGTGGAGATCCATTCATATGATGCCGGAACAAACCGTTCAGGCAAGCATTGATCTGAAAGCTAAAACACTGCTTCCGGTACATTGGGCTAAATTCTCATTAGCCCTGCATCCATGGAATGAGCCCATTGAAAGAGTGATAAAAAAAGCGGAAGAGCTACAGGTTAAAATTACTACACCCATGATAGGCGAACCAATCATTGTAGGAGAAAAATACCCGGCAAAATTATGGTGGAGAGATGTGAAATAATCAGGTTCCTAAGTAAAGAGCAGGAAAAATAAGTTTTATTCACTCGCATCAACATTGCCTGTTATTTCTGTTAGAGTATTGCCAAGCTTTAAATACCTGGCTATCTGATCTGCAATGGTTCTTTCCTTGGTGCCTGCATGGGAGAGATAAATGTTTTTATCAAGCTTAAAAAGATCTTCGCAGCCTGCCTGTATAAATATTTCCTTTACACGAGGGTTGCTTGCAATATCCGAATTAACAAAAGTGCTGCACTTATCAATAGTAAGGTATATTTTATCTTCTTTCATAAGGCCGGTATTTTGATGCAGCCTTTCACCTTCGGGAGTGCCGTTGTTGGTAAGAAACAGAAAAGTGCGCAGGATAAGTTTTCCTTCTATTACATCTCCTTTAAAATACCCGGTTTTAATGCCAAAAGCATGATATTCAAAAAGCAAATCCCCTTTTTTGTTTTTACACACTTTTACGTTTTGAAATGAGTCGAAAATAGCATAATGTAAATAGCCAACAACAAGGCCGTCCATACGCTCAATTAATCTGTCAAGCGCATGCGCTTGTACATAAACATCTAAAGAAAAACCGGGTTGCAAACCCAATTGCTCAGATTTAATTGTTGCAGGCTGACAGTAGGGAGCAGGGTAAGGTAAAAACCAGCCAAGTTTATAGGCCGGTCGTTTATCTCCATTTATTGAAACCTGTATTTTCTCGGGATGCATACGATGAATTTCTGCAAATGGAAAAAGGCCGATATCGCCACCAACCGAAAGTTTCAATTCGTAAAAGCCTACATTCAAACCATCTGTTATACTACTGTTTAGAATACTTGATGTATTTATTATTTGGTTATAGTCTTGCCATGCTTTTTCGTAAAAACCGCTGTCAGCTAAAACAACCAAAGGAGTTAGCGCCTCTTTGACTTTGTCGGCACCCTGAAATACATCATTTTTTAAGCGCTCTCCAAATAATGTAAGTGCCATTACATAAGTAAAATAATCCCGGAAAGGTATTTTAGCAACTGAACCAATACCTATGTGGATAGTATTCTTTTTAAGTATGGTGGCTATAAAATATTTAAACTCATCTATAACTTTTGCCGGAATTTTTTGATGCATAGCCGGTATAATCCTAATTGCACGGCAACGCTGATTGTATAGGGTTTCGATTTCATGCTGAGGAATTAATGAAAAAACCTGCGAATTGGTTAGGCTATCGCAATATGATTTTAAATGTTTAATAAAATCATTTCGCTGCTGTGCTTTAGAAACTTTTTGAAGATTTACCCGCGAGGTCTTTTTCTTTTTTTTGGACATGGCAACTTGGTATAAATGGTATAAGAACTAACACAAAAATAATTAAAATTTTATTTTTTAAGCCGGTACATAATAAAATCTATATGAATCGGAACGAAACGATTTGTAAGAATCATGCGCAATAAAATGATTGTTTTTTATTTACCGATCACCTTTTTGCGGTGCGCCAGGCCCCAAAAATGTAGTTCGTCCATCACTTTTTCAAGCGACATGCCATGCGCTGTTATAGTATATTCAACAGTAGGAGGGAAGCTATTGCGCACAGTTCTTTTTATCAGCTTATTTGCCTCTAAATTTTTCAGCTCTTTAGAAAGTGTTTTATCAGTGATCCTGTCAACCTCTTTTGATAATTGCTTAAAGCGCTTCGGGCCCGCCGATAACGAAAATAAAATAAGCAGTTTCCATCTTCCTTCTAAAGCTTCCAAGGCATCTTTAATAGAAAGTGCAGTTTTTGGGCATCCGCCTTTGCTTAGCATTTGTTGAGTTTTTAAATAGACATTATGCGATACTATCTCACTGGATAGCGCTATCCAAACGGGTAGTAATATCCAGCGGAAAGCAAATGTAGATACATTTGTGCTGTAAACAAAAACGCATATAATATGGGCCCGCAAAAACAAGCTTCAAAAGCACTTAACATAACTCTTTGGATTGCACAGATACTTTTATCCGCCAGTATGCTTTGGGCAAGCGCCATGAAATTATTTCAACCGGTTGAAAAATTGGCTGCCATGTGGCCCTGGGCGGGACAAGTCTCTCCGATCCTGGTTAAATTTACGGGTATAGTAGATCTGTTAGGCGCGCTGGGGTTGATACTTCCAGCCTTGATTCATAAACCCAAACTGATATCTTTTACTGCTATGGCTATTATTGTCCTTATGATCTGTGCAAGCATCTTTCATATTGCAAGAGGAGAGGCCTCTGTAATAGGCGTAAATGTGGTTTTTGCCGGATTGGCGGTTTTTATTGCCTGGGGCAGGTTTACAAAAGCAAACTAAAGCGCTTTTTGCGTTTTCTATCCATAAGCCAAGTTGGGTAATTAAGGCAACAATATTCCATCGTATAGAACTCTTGCTTAAATAAGATCATTATAGAAAAGTTAATTCTGTCGGGAATGAATTTTGCGGGTAAATAGTATTATCTGTAATTATCATGCCGCATATTTCGATCATATCATCCAGCGTAAGAACCGGGCGCAATAGCCACCGGGTTGCTCTTTACCTTCAAAAATATTTGCTTGAAAAGAAGTTGGCTACTGTAGAGATATTAGACTTATTGGAATATAGCTTCCCTATTTTTACCGAGCGCCTGCGCAAGCAAAAAGAGCCCGTAGAGCAGACATTAAAATTTGCAGAAAAGATCAAATCATCCGATGGTATTATTATCGTAACACCTGAATATAACGGAGGATACCCGGCCAGCCTAAAAAACGTTATCGATCTTTTATATTATGAATGGAAAAGAAAACCCGTTTCATTTGCTACGGTATCTTCTACCATATACGGAGGCACCCAGGTAATAACATCCCTGCAGTTCTCTTTATGGAAAATTGGTGCGTGGACCGTTCCCGTTGAATTTTCAGTATCAAAAGTGCAGGAAACGTTTGATGAACAGGGCAATCCAAAAGATAAAGCTGAAACCGATAAGCATGCCGAAGCTTCTATAAACGAATTGTTATGGTGCATCGATGCCAAAAAGAATGCAAGTGGCACAGATAAGTATTTACTGGCAGGATAAAAATATTTAAAGATAGAGGGTATGGAAAACACAGAACAAAAAACAACGGCTGAAGGCTCGAAAGTAATTGAAGCCCACAAAAAAATAGCAGAATATTTAACCACAGCGGCACAAAAGCATATCAGTGCTGCGCAGCAATATGAAGAAGGCGAATATGATGAAGCACGCGATAGCTTGGAAAATGCACGACACCATACAAATCTTGCCTCTGAGGCACAAATGGAAATGCTAAAGCATTACCCGTTTACGAGTTGAGCTTACTTATTCAATTTACTCTGAAAAAAACGACAAAACCCATGCCAAATTCTATAACAATAAGCGCTATTTTCAAATTACCTGTTTGTAGATGAGGATTGGAAGCTCTTACTTGCAAAGTATATCTTCTAAGTTTCGAATCACAAGCTTCTAAATGAGAACTATAAGCTCTCATTTACAAATTATGTGCTTTGAGTTTCGAATTAAGAGCTCTCGATTGCGAATTAAGAGCTCTCGATTTTGAATTATAAGCTTCTAATTGAGAACTATAAGCTCTCGATTGCGAATTAAGAGCTCTCGATTTTGAATTGTAAGCTTCTAATTGAAAACTGTAAGCTCTCGATTGCGAATTAAGAGCTCTCATTTTTGAATTGTATGCTTCTAATTGAGAACTATAAGCTCTTATTTACAAATTATATGCTCTAAGTTTCGAATTATAAGCTCCTACTTGCAAATTACCTGCTTGTTGTGTTAAAATATTCGCTTTTATTTAACAAAGAAGGTTGATGCACCCTCCTGCGGGCTTCCTGATCTTACAAAATTTGCCTGGCTATTGTATTTAAAGATTAGGAACTTTTGAAAACATATAGAATTATACATAACAATAGGTAATAAAACCATAAAAATTTGCGCAGCCAGATAACTTCATTATATTTGCAGTCAAATGACAGCATAAGTGGAAACAAGGAGAGACGTTTTTCAGGCAATTGCCGACCCAACCCGTAGAGCTATTTTAACCCTGGTAGCTTTACATGCTATGACGCCCGGCGCCATAGCCGATGAATTTCATTCGTCCAGGCAAACTATCTCAAAACATATCCGGATCCTTACCGAATGCCAGCTGCTAAAGCAAAAAGAATCGGGCAGGGAAATTTATTATCAGTTAAACCCGCAAAAAATGAAAGAAGTAGCTGATTTTCTTGAGCCGTTCCGTACTATGTGGGACGAACGTTTTAATAAGCTGGAAGCTGTGATGAAAAAATACAAAACAAAAAATTAAATATGGAGCAGAAAACAAAAGTAAATGCCGAAGAAGGTAAACAGGATCTTATAATAACACGGGAGTTTGACCTGCCGGTAGAATTATTGTTTAAAGCCTACACAGAACCGGACTTGGTTGAACAATGGATGGGAACCAAAGTGCTGAAGCTGGAAAATAAAAAACACGGCAGCTACCAGTTTGAAACAACAGATCCCAAGGGGAATAAATACCGGTTTAACGGTGCGATCCATGAGTTTTTACCTAACCAAAAAATTACACGCACTTTTGAATTTGAAAACATGCCTCACGGCGTTCAGCTTGAGGTGCTTGAATTTGAAAAGCTGGGCAACGATACCAGCCGGTTAAATATGCATACTATCTATGAATCAGCAGCGCATAGAGAACAGGCACTAAAATTGCCTTTTGCAATGGGTATTAACATGGCGCATAACCGCCTGCAGGAAATTGTAAAACAACTAAAATAACATAACATGGAAAAGAGAAACAAAATAATTTATTGGATCGCCACCGGTTTGTTGGCGGTGGGCATGTTGGGTAGCGGCATACAACAGGTATTAGCTACCAAAGAAATGGTTGACCTGTTACTTCCGTTAGGCTACCCCGTATATTTTTCACGTATCATAGGCACCTGGAAAATTTTAGGTGTAATAGCCATTTTATTGCCCGGGTTTAAGCTGCTTAAAGAATGGGCCTATGCCGGGTTCTTTTTTGTGATGACAGGTGCCTTTATTTCACATGTGGCTTGCGGCGATTTTGAAATGAAGGCTCTTCTGGGCCCGCTTATGCAAACTGTTTTTATAATTTTGTCGTGGTATTTCAGGCCTGCTAACCGGAAAATAAATTCAAATAATCAATAAATGAATAACGCAAACCCTAAAGCTGATTTTTATTTTGATAAAGCCGGCAAGTGGCATGAAGAGATCAATAAGTTAAGAACAATTGCTCTTGGCTGCGGCCTTACCGAAGAAGTGAAGTGGGGCTGTCCCTGTTATACGCTTCATGAAAACAACATTGTTTTAATACATGTGTTTAAAGAGTATTGTGCCTTTTTGTTTTTTAAAGGCGCTCTGTTAAAGGATACGCAGGGCATTTTGGTTCAGCAAACCAAGAATGTTCAGGCGGCGCGCCAGATCAGGTTTACAGAAGCCAAAGAAATAACAAAGCTGAAAGCTGTTTTAAAAGCCTACATTTTTGAGGCTATTGAAGTGGAAAAAGCAGGGCTGAAAGTAGAGCTTAAAAAAACTACTGAATTCAACATGGCTGAAGAGTTTCAAAGCAAATTAAAAAAGATGCCTGCCTTAAAAAAAGCATTCAACGCTTTAACGCCCGGCAGGCAACGAGGATATCTCTTGCATTTCTCTTCGGCCAAGCAGGCTAAAACCCGCGAGTCGAGAATTGAAAAATGCATTCCGCAAATCCTTTCAGGAAAAGGATTAGATGATTAAATGATGGAGTAAATTTTTATTTACTCCATTCTTCCAAAGTAAGCACATCTGCCTGGCGTGGAAAAACCTTGGTGGTCAGAACACGGTGAACTTCTTCATCACCATCTGCACAGCAATCGGCTAATACCGTTACATGATAATCTTTGTCGGCAGCTTCACGCACGGTAGATAAAACAACCCCGCTTGTGGCAATTCCTGTTAACACCATATGTTGTATGCCTTTGGCTCTTAGAACCACTTCCAGGTCGCTGCCCGTAAACGCGCTCACACGGCGTTTTGTAACAATAACCTCGCCCGGCAGTGGCACTACAGAAGCATCAATTTTCATCCAGTCATCCATATTCATGGCAGCCATTCTTTCTTTGCTTGCAGAAAAGCCTTTATTATTCGGGCTTACTTCGGGCATGCCTTGCCTGAAGCCTACCACCACATAAATAACCGGGATGCCTTTAGCGCGTGCGTGGACAATGCTTTTAGCTACCGTGCTGCCAAACTCCTTGTTGGGGATCATACCCAGTATGGAGGTTTGCATATCCATTACAAGTAAGGCGGTGTTGTTTTTGTTTGATTCCATGTTTATTTGATTTTATGCGTTAAAAATTACAGGTTAGATTTTTTGTACAACAATGCGATCGGCTTCATCCAGCTCTGCCTTGGCTTTTTTGGTAAGGGCCTCTCTTCTTAAAATGTTGGCAAACACAGCGGCAATTAGTATGGCAATAATGCCCTGGAAAAGCATAGTTAAAGGTGCGCCTATTTTTTGCGAGATGGTGCCAACAACCAGGCTTCCCAAAGGCAGCATGCCAAAATAAGCCAGTGCCACATAGCTCATTACACGGCCCCTCATGTTAGGCGCTGCTTCCATCTGTATGATGGTGATGCAGGTTGTCATAGGAGTGAGAGATCCAAAACCTATCAGGGTAGCGAAGAACATAGCCACCGGGAAATAACTTATTTGAGAAAAGAAAATCAAGCCAATGCCTAAAATAATTGTAGTGGCGGTTAAAATACGGTTAAGGTTAGCTCCTTTTTTTGCAGAGGCTAAAAACAAACTGGCTAAAATGGCACCTAAGCCAACAAAGCTGCTGATGTAACCAAAGGTTGCAGCATCGCCTTTAAAAATAACTTTGGCAAATACCGGCACCATGGTATCGTAAGGAAAAACAAGCAAGCTTAAAAAGATCATCATTAATATAACAATGCTGATAGCAGGTGTTTGTTTTAAGTAAGCAAAACCTTCTGAAAGTTCTGCTGTAACATTTTTCTTTATAGCAGGCGGATTGAATGCCGGAAATTTCATTAATAAAAGTGATGCAATAACCGCTACAAAGCTTAAAGCGTTTAATGAAAAGCAAACGCCCGCACCAAATAGTTCAAGGACAATACCTGATAGGGCAGGGCCCACCAGCCTGGCAATATTCACCATAGCTGAGTTAAGTGCAAGCGCGTTTTGAATATCTTCTTTATTATCAACCATTTCATGTACCATAGGCTGCCTTGCCGGAACATCAAATGCATTAATAATGCCCAGCATAACGCTTAATGCCATTATTTCCCAAATAACATAATGGTTGGTTAAGATCAGTACAGCAAGCAATATGGCTTGTATCATAGATGCGGTTTGGGTAATGAGCAGTATTTTATACCGGCTATACCTGTCGGCAATAACACCGCCCGGCAGTGAAAGTAAAAAAGAGGGAAACTGTTGTGCAAACACAGAAAGCCCCAGCATGAATGCCGAATGGGTGAGCGAATAAATTACCCAACTCACAGCAGTGCGTTGCATCCAGGTGCCGATTTGGGAAACAGATTGCCCTCCAAAAAACAAGGCGTAGTTCCTGTTCCTAAAGGCTCTGAATGTGGATGCGCTCATTAATGAATGTATTAACTTGTTATTTTATTTCTTTCTTTTAAAAGAGTGTATAGTCGCCCGGAAATTTTTCGCTTACATTTTCATTTTATCGGTAAATGACAAGCTAAGCATGATTCCTCCTGCAAGCACTGCTAAGAACAGAATCAACATAGAGATTTTATTTCGCGTACTTGTTCTGCCCACGCGCAATAAAATATATCCAACCAATAAGTTGAAAGATCCCCATAATACATTAACGAGCGGAGAGGATAAGCCTTTGCCCGGAGGATTGGCAAACGGTGAAGGGAAGGGATCTCCGGATGCACCATTTAAGAAATGAGGCGCCGCGTTTGTAAGAAAAAAAGCCCCAAAAAAGGTAGCTAAATAATGATACCATTTAAGGCCAGTGCTTTCTGATTGTTCTTTTGTTTTTTCCATTTATTGTACGTTTAAAGTTGATGTTGGTTTATATTAAATACAGGCATTCTGTTTTTGAATTACTTTTTACTTAGCCTCGATAAGCTTGTTTAAAGCAGGTAAAGATTCTTCGAGTGATTTTTTTTCCTTTTCTGTCAGCGATTTTTCAATAGCGTCTTTCAGCCATTCGTCCCATTCATAGCGGGCTTTTTCCACGATCTTTTTGCCGGCAGAAGTGATGGAAATATATACCTTGCGTTTGTCTTCTTTAGAAGGCGTTCTTTTAATAAGTCCCTGCTCTTCCAGGTTATTTAATATATGCGACATAGACTGCGTCTTCACTTTTGTTAAAGCGGCAAGCTCGGTTGGCAATAAAGCCGGGTTGCGCATTAATAAGCCAATTGTTTCTCTTTCTGTCATAGAATACGCACTGATAACAGACCCCTGCTTGCGCAACACTTTGTGTAATGCAGTAACCGCGGTGCGTAAGGATGAGGATAATTCTAATGTATTCATATATGTATTTTAACTTGTTTTATAAACTTGTAAGTTTACTGTACAAAATTACTGATTTAATTCTACTAAAAAGAAAATTAACATTAATTGACCCGAAGCCTGAATTTCTATGTTAAAAAAAGAGCGGAAAGAATGAACTTATTTAAAATTCTCGTTGCATATTTGTATAAGTAAACCATATACTATTAACCAAAAACCAATTAAAATGGAAACAACGGAAAAAGCAAGCATTACCATTGAGGCAAGCATACATGCCCCGGTAGAAAAAGTTTGGAAACTTTGGACAGGTACAGAACACATTACAAAATGGAACCAGGCTTCGGAAGACTGGCACACAACAAAAGCAGAGCAGGATTTAAAACCGGGCGGCGATTTTAGTTTCAGGATGGAAGCTAAAGACGGCAGCTTTGGTTTTGATTTTGGCGGAAAATACAACGAGGTAAAAACAAATGAACTGATTACCTATACATTGGGCGATGGCAGAAATGTGAAAGTATCTTTTGCAAAAGAAGGCAACGCTACCAAAATTGTGCAGGTGTTTGAAGCCGAAACCGTGAACAGTTTAGAAATGCAAAAAAACGGGTGGCAGGCAATACTAAATAATTTTAAAAAATACACAGAACAAAATTAAACCATGAAAAACGAAATATATACATGCCTTTGGTTTGATGGCCAGGCTAAAGCAGCAGCCGATTTTTACTGCACGGTTTTTAAAAACTCAAAAATAAACGTTAACACACCAATGGTGGTAGATTTTGAATTGAACGGCAGGCGTTTTATGGGCTTGAACGGAGGCCCTCACTTTAAATTTAATGAAGCCGTTTCATTTGTGGTAGATTGCGATACACAGGAAGAGATAGATTACTACTGGAATAAGCTCACGGAAGGCGGCAGTGAAAGCCAGTGCGGATGGCTTAAAGATAAGTTTGGCGTTTCGTGGCAGATTGTGCCCACCATCCTGAAAAAATTAATGAGTGATCCGGAAAGGTCGCAGCGCGTAATGCAGGCGTTTATGAAGATGAAAAAATTCGACATTAAAAAATTAGAGGAAGCATAACCCGGATAACAATAATAAAGAAATCGGAAAGAGCATCCACGTGATGCTCTTTTTGTTTTAAAGTCAATAACTAATATTTTTTTGTAGTTTTAGTTGCATTAAATAATACGATTGTGAGCACATCTGCAGAATTAGAACAAATACAAAACTTTGAAGGAAAGTACCCAAAGCAATTATGGTACTTATTTTTTAGCGAAATGTGGGAGCGCTTTTGCTTTTACGGTATGCGTGGCATGCTTATTTATTTTATGGTTACCCAGCTTTTAATGAAAGACGGAGTTGCCAATTTGCAGTATGGAGCCACGCAGGCATTTGTATATGCCTTTACGTTTATAGGCGGTTTGTTTGCCGATAAAATTTTAGGGTATCGGAAATCACTTTTCTGGGGAGGTATTTTAATGATTGTAGGAAGTTGCATTTTAGCTTTCGACCCTAAACAATTTTTCTTTTTAGGTATAAGCTTTACCATTATAGGTACAGGTTTTTTTAAGCCCAATATTTCTACCATGGTGGGTAGCTTATATAAAGATGGTGATGCACGCACAGATGCCGGTTTCTCTTTATTCTATGCTGGTATAAACATAGGCGCTCTATTGGGAGGTTACCTGTGTGTGGCTATTGGCAAAGGCGATCTGTTCGAGTCGTTCATTCCCCACAACCTTACCTGGAATGTAGCCTTTGGCCTGGCAGCTATTGTTATGACGGTGAGCCTGCTCACATTTACACAAACGCAAAAAAGCCTGGCCACCATTGGCATTTCTCCCTTATTGGATATAGAGCCTAAAAAGAAAAAATTGTATGAGTATGCCACCTATGCAGGTTCGTTGATTATCATCCCGGTTATTATGACAATGGTTTCGCAAACCGCTTATACCGATCTGTTCATGTATATCGTTGGGCCATGCACCTTGTTGTATTTACTATATGAAATGAAAAATTTTTCTCGTGCAGAAAATAAAAAATTATTGGCTGCGCTTATCTTCATTATATTCTCTATTTTCTTTTGGGCCTTTTTTGAGCAGAGCGGCGGCTCATTAAGTTTGTTTGCAGCTAATAATTTAAACAACAGCGTTGCCGGAATTAGGTTAGATGCAAATGGAGTAAATAATTCGGCTAACTCGTTTTTCGTTATCATTTTTGCAACCCTTGTAGGGCTTGCTTGGATCTGGATGAACAAGCGCAAAATTGAGCCCAACACCATCGTAAAATTTGGCTTAGGCTTTTTGTTTTTAGCTGCTGGATTTTATGTTTTTTATTACACCCGGTTTTTTGCAAATGAAAACGGGGTTACTTCTTTAAACGTATTTACTTGTGGCTGGTTTGTTATAACATTTGGTGAACTCTGTTTGTCGCCCATTGGCATGTCTATCATGACAAAGCTTTCACCGCAAAAATTACAGGCGGTAATGATGGGCATGTGGTTTTTAGCCAGCGCTTACGGACAATACTTTGCCGGGATTTTAGGCGCTAATATCTCAGATGCATCCGAAAATTCAACCAACCTGGAAAAACTAATGATCTACACGGCCGGTTATCGCCAGCTTGCCCTTTATTCATTAGCTGCCGGAATTTTGATCATTATAATTTCTCCCCTCATTAAAAAATTAATGGGCGAGGTAAAATAAGCGCCGATTATCTGCCATTTCAACTAAAATTTCATATGTAAGATATTCTCAGCTCTTTTTTTAATAAGAACATGAAAATTGTTCCTTTTTAACATTATTTATCCCCAAAACGCCTCTAATTCTGCAGAAAAAAAAGATATCTTTATCAGCAACCCGCATCTTGATCAGCAGAAACAAAATACAACGGAACCTTACATGTGTAAGTAATGGCTTATAATACTGGTTATCAGTTAATTATAAATCATTATTTTTGGATGTAAACGTTAAAAAATTATTCATATATGAAATTGACTTTAAATCAAAAAATTCTCACCGGGTTTATAGCCTGCACAATTATCCTCACGGCAGTAGCTATTTTCTCTTTCAGAAACAATGAAAAATTTATTGATAGTAATGTCTGGGTAAATCATACGCATGAGGTATTATACGAATTTGATCAGGTATTGGTTGTATCAGTAGATGCCGAAACCGGCGTGCGTGGGTTTATTATAACCGGCAACGAAGTTTTTTTGGAGCCTTACGATAACGCCAAAGAAAAAATTGTAGAGCACCTGGAGAAAACAAAAAGCATGACCGCTGATAACCCGGTTGAGCAAAAAAATATTGAATCATTAAGGAGTCAGGTGAATGACCTGATAAAGCATTTGGATGAATGTATTGATACACGTAAAAAAGATTTTGAAAAAGCAAAAGAGCTTACCGCCTCGGGCAGGGGAAAACAAATAGAAGACGGGATCAGGAAGACGGTTGCAAGCTGTAAAGAAATTGAAAACAGCTTGCTGGATGAAAGAAAAAAAGCCAGCGAAGAAGACGCCAGGAATTTTAACACCATATTTATCCTGTTGCTGTTTGTAATAGCTGTTGTGCTTATAAGTGTATATTTTATTATCAATACCAACCTGCGCGCGCTGAAAAGAGCGGAAGAAGAAAGCGCACAGAAGAACTGGCTGTTAACCGGTAGTTTTGAACTAAATGATAAAACAAGAGGAGAAAGAAATGAGACCGAACTGGCACAGGCAGTTATCGATCAGCTGTGCACCTACCTGGATGCACATGTGGGCGTAATTTATTTGTATGATAACGGGCAGTTAAATTTTGCAGGCAGCTATGCTTTCCAGTATAGAAAACAAAATGTTACCACGATAAAGCTTGGAGAAGGCCTGGTAGGACAAGCGGCACAGGAGAAAAAAACAATTGTGTTTACCGAAGTGCCCAGTGATTATATTAAAGTAAGCTCCGGCCTGGGTAATGTAACGCCAAAAAATATCATCATCATGCCTTTGCTGCAGGATAATGTTCTTAAAGGGGTTATAGAAATAGGCAGCACCCGCGAATTCTCCAGTGTGGACATACAATTCTTAAACATGGTTACCGAAAACTTGGCCATTGTATTTAATGCGGCTCAATCGCGTACCAAACTAAAAGAACTGCTGGAAGAAACACAAAGACAGGCAGAAGAGCTGGAAACACAGCAGGAAGAATTAAAACAATCGAACGAAGAACTGCAGGAAAAAACAAGCCTTCTTGAAAAATCAGAATCGGACTTAAAAACTCAGCAGGAAGAATTGCAGCAGATTAATGAAGAGCTGGAAGAAAAAGCCAACCTGTTGGAAGAGCAGAAAGAAAAGCTGGAAGGCGCTAAAATGGATATTGAAACAAAAGCCAGGGAGCTTGAAGTTACCAGCAAATATAAATCAGAGTTCCTGGCCAACATGTCGCACGAGCTTCGTACACCGCTTAACAGTATCCTTATTCTTTCCCAGCTACTGTCCGACAATAAAAATAAAATATTGGGCGATAAAGAAATTGAATTCTCTAAAAATATTTATAACTCGGGTACCGACCTGCTTAACCTTATTAACGAGATCCTTGATCTTTCAAAAGTAGAATCAGGTAAAATGGAACTGGATATCGCCGAGGTACCTATTGCCGAGATCAGTTCGGATGTTAGCGCCATGTTCTCCGAGCTGGCAAAAAGCAAAGCCATCGATTTTAAAATTGAACACAACGAAGGCAAATTAAAATCATTGGTTACCGACAAGCAGCGCCTGGAGCAAATTATAAGAAACTTATTATCTAACGCGTTTAAATTTACAGGTAAGAACGGAAAAGTAACGCTTACGATACGTGAGTCGAACGCCGGTATCTTATTTAAGAACAAAAAGCTGAACAGCGTTACCGATGTAATTATGTTTGAAGTAAGCGATTCGGGCATTGGCATTTCGCCTGATAAGCAAAACATTATTTTCGAAGCCTTCCAGCAGGCAGATGGCTCTACCAAAAGAAAATACGGCGGCACAGGCCTGGGCCTTTCTATAAGCCGCGAGCTGGCCAACGCGCTTGGGGGCGAAATACACCTGCACAGCGAAGAAGGCAAAGGAAGCACATTTACCTTATACCTTCCCATTACTTTCGATGCATCTTTAATGACACATATTGAAAGAAAGGTTGAAGTAAGAGAAAGAAAACCCGGTGAAGCTGTTAAAATAAAGAAAGCAGAAAAGCTTGAAATAGCAGAAGATGGCATGGGCGATGATCGCAATGATATAGACGATAACGATAAAGTTATCCTTATTATGGAAGATGATCCGTCCTTTTCAAGGATATTACTTGATTTTGTAAGAGAAAGGAATTACAAAGGAATTGTAGCTGCACAAGGAAATTTAGGCTTAAGCTACGCAAGGTACCGCAGGCCCGATGCCATCATGCTGGATATGAACCTGCCGATCATGGACGGAGTTGAAGTGTTAAAGCATTTAAAGAACGACCCTGACCTTAGGCACATCCCGGTGCAGATCATTTCCGGCTATGATAAGCGAAAAGAAGGAATGGATTTAGGAGCCTTTGATTTTATACGCAAGCCGATAACCCAAACCGACCTGCAAAAAACCTTCGATAAAATAGAAGACTTTATCAGCAAGAAATTAAAAAAACTGCTAATTGTTGAGGATAATGAAACACAAAACAAAGCCATACGCGAGCTGATAGGAAACGGCGATGTGAAAACTTTTTCTGCATTCTCCGGTCAGGAAGCGTACGATATGCTTAGTAACGGAGATTTTGATTGCGTGATTGTCGACTTGGGCTTACCCGACATGACAGGCTTTGAATTGCTTGAAAAAATAAAAGCAAACGACACACTTAAAAAAATACCGATTGTTGTATACACAGGCAAAGATCTTTCTAAAGATGAAAATGCCCGCCTGATGAAATTTGCCAATACCGTTGTCCTTAAAACGGCTGATTCACAAGAGCGTTTGCTGGATGAAACCATGCTGTTCCTGCACAGGGTAGAAGCGCGCCTGCCAAAAGAAAAACAAAGTATTATACGTAAGCTGCATAAGACCGATGAGGTTTTAAAGAACAAAAAAGTGCTGGTGGTGGATGATGATATTCGCAACATCTATTCGCTTACCAATGCGCTGGAAGAAGAAGGAATGAAATGCATTACGGCCGAAAATGGTAAAATGGCCATCAAAATGCTGAAAGAAACGCCGGGCATAGAAATTGTATTAATGGATGTTATGATGCCGGAAATGGATGGATACGAAGCAACAAAAGAAATAAGAAGTATCAGCAAATTTGAAAAGATCCCGATCATAGCCTTAACTGCTAAGGCCATGAAAGGTGATAGAGAGAAATGTTTACAGGTAGGCATGTCAGATTACGTGGCAAAACCGGTAAACATGGAACAATTATTATCGCTGATGCGCGTTTGGTTATATAGTTAAAGAGAGTAGATGGAAAAATTAAAGAATAAAGTCGTTTTATTAGTTGATGATGAAGAAAGAAACACGTTTGCCTTAGGCAGTTATCTGGAAACATTTGACCTTAAAATTGAAGTTGCAAAAAATGGTGAGGAAGCCCTTCAAATGCTGAATGGCGAAACAAAAGCCGACATCATTTTACTGGATATGATGATGCCCGTGATGGACGGGTATGAAACGTTGGAAGTTTTAAAACAAGACGATTCTTTAAAAACAATACCTGTGATTGCTGTAACAGCCCGGGCTATGAAAGGAGATGAGGAAAAGTGCCTTGAAAGCGGCGCCTGGGATTATGTGTCAAAACCGGTTAACCTCAAGCTCCTCATGGACAAAATAAATCATTGGATCTTGTAATATGACAATCAATAACCAGGAATTCAGAGAGCTGTTGGAAGCTATACGCCTGGTGTATGGCTATGATTTTACAGATTACGCCGAAGCCTCTGTAAAAAGAAGAGTGCTTCTTTTTATGAGCTCTAAAAAAATAGAGTCCTTGGCCGATCTGAGCAAAGCCATCTTGCAAAACGAAAAACTCTTTGAAGAATTTATACAGGTAATCTCAGTTACCGTTACCGAAATGTTTCGCGATCCTGTTTTTTATAAAAGCCTGCGCGAAAACGTAATGAAACGCCTGGGCACCTATCCCTTCATTAAAATATGGGTGGCCGGTTGCGCCACCGGCGAAGAAGTATATTCAATAGCCATCATGTTAAAGGAAGAAGGCTTATTGAGCAGATCGATCATTTACGCTACCGATATTAACCAAAGATCTTTGCATATTGCAAAAGAAGGTTTGTATGATGCAGAGAATATGAAAGCTTATACAGCCAATTATCAGAAAGCAGGTGGCATCGAATCATTTTCCGATTATTATAAAGCAAAATACAATTCGGTCATATTTGATAAATCCTTAAAGCAAAATATTGTTTTCTCGCCTCATAACCTGGCGGTAGATAAATCCTTTAACGAATTTCAGTTTATCATTTGCCGCAACGTGTTGATCTATTTTAACCAGCAGCTGCAAAACAAAGTCATTAGTCTTTTTTATGAAAGCTTATGCCCGTTCGGATTCCTGGCTTTAGGGAACAAAGAATCGCTCTTGTTTTCTGAAAGGAAAAAAAACTTTGAGGACGTAGACAAAAAGGAAAAAATATTTATTAAAACCACCTAAGACTTGAATAAGAACCGCCCATATAAAGCTGTTGTTGTAGGAACATCTGCGGGTGGGCTTTTTGCGCTTTCATCTATCCTTGAAAAACTGCCGAAAAATTACCCGCTGCCTATTATTGTTGTTCAGCACCGTTCAAAAGAACCCAAAGACCTGCTGGAAGAAGTATTGCAAAATAAATGCGCCATAAAAATAAAACAGGCCGATGAGAAAGAAAAGATACAAAGCGGCATAGTTTACATTGCTCCTTCCGATTATCATTTAATGGTAGAAGACGACTTTACATTTGCGCTTACAGATGATGAGCTGGTGCAATTTAGCCGCCCGTCTATCGATGTGCTGTTTCAGTCTGCTGCCGATGCGTATAAAGATACCTTAATAGCCATTGTGCTTACAGGTGCCAATAGCGACGGGGCCGTAGGCATTACAGCTGTTGCGGCCAATAAGGGCTTAACCATTGTGCAGAATCCCGAAGAAGCCCAGTTCCAGGTGATGCCGCAGGCATCCATTCGTACAAAAAAAGTTGATCATGTTTTTACGTTAGCAGAAATTCAGGAATTTTTATTGAAACTAAGCTAGATTAAAAATGAAAAAAAAGAGCAAAGCAAGCATTTTGATCGTAGATGATAACCAGGCTAACCTGGTGGCCCTCGAAAACATGCTGGAAACATCCGACAGGACCTTATTAATTGCCAACAACGGAAAAGACGCGCTTAAAATTACGCTCAATAAAGATATCGATCTGATCATACTGGATGTGCAAATGCCCGATATGGATGGCTTTGAGGTAGCTCAAATATTAAAATCAAATAAAAGAACAAAAGACATTCCCATTATTTTTGCTTCTGCCGAAAGGAAAGAACATAAATTTATGATGAAGGGATATGAAGAAGGCGCTATCGATTATCTTTTCAAGCCGCTCGATCCCGAAATAGCCAAAGCAAAAGTAGCTGTGCTTTTACAGGTGCAACTGCAGAAAAAAGAGCTGATCGAAAAAAACCTTTCGCTGGAAAAATCTACCCTGTTGATCAATAACTCTGCCGATATCATTGGCATTATTGATGCAGGCACGTTTAAGATAGAAGAGATCAACCGCGCATTTACAGGCACGCTTGGCTATAGCCTGGAAGAAACCAAAGAAACCGCGCTTACTTTTTTTTTAAGCGATGAAGACCGCGTGATGGTGCAGCAGCTAAGCAAACAAAACAAAGACCAGCTGTCGTTTGAAACACGCATCTATTGCAAAGACCGGAGCATAAAATGGCTGCAATGGAATGTTATTGTAAAATACGGCAAGTGGTTTGTCAATGCCCGCGACATCACGGAGATCAAGCAGGTTGAGCGGATCAGGAATTACCTGGCCACCGTTGTAAAGCAATCAAACGATGCCATTTATATCCACGATGAAGAAGGGAAAATAATATCCTGGAACGAAGGAGCCGAAGAAATATACGGCTACACTGAAAAGGAAGCCGTAAAAATGAAAGTATGGAACATCATACCCGAGTTTAACCTGGCACAAACAGAAGAATTGATCAACGAAGTATTCTCCGGTAAAAAAATACAGGATATTGAAGCCAGAAGAATTACCAAGCACGGAAAGCTGATAGACGTTTTATTTTCAGCATCTATCATAACCAATGCCGGAAGCGAAAAAAGAGCTATTGCCATTAATGAAAGAGACATCACGCTGCAAAAAATTTCGGATGAAAAGATCAGGCAGTTGAATACCGACCTGCAGAAAAATGTAGACCAGCTGGAAGAAGTGAACAAAGAGCTTGAATCGTTTTCCTATTCTGTTTCGCATGATCTGCGCGCACCTTTGCGTGCCATAAACGGCTATGCCAAAATGATAGAAGAAGATTATGCGGCCGTGCTGGATACAGAAGGAAACCGTTTGCTGACAACGGTTCAGCATAACGCACAAAAAATGGGCATACTGATAGACGACCTGCTGGCCTTTTCGAGACTGGGAAGAAAACAAATAGGCCGTGTTGAAATTAATATGGAAGAAATGGTGAGCAGCATTGTAGAAGAAATGAAGCATGCAAGCGAGCACAAGGCCAACATAAAGATCAACGCATTAGGCTCTGTAAACGGCGATCACAGCTTGCTTAACCAGGTGTGGGTAAACCTTATTTCAAACGCCATCAAATACTCGGCAAAAAAAGAGAAACCCGAAATAGAGATCGGCTCAACACAAACGGATAAAGAAACCACATACTATATAAAAGATAACGGCGCGGGCTTTGATATGAAGTACGCAGAAAAATTATTCGGCGTGTTTCAAAGGCTGCACATGGCAAACGATTTTGAAGGCACCGGTGTGGGCCTGGCTATTGTGCACCGCATCATTACCAAGCACGGCGGCAAAATATGGGCCAAGGCCAAAGTAGATGAAGGAGCTTCTTTTTATTTTACTTTATAAGAATAATGTTTTAGGCCAATGTAGGAAGCTTGTCCTTTCGAAGGAGGAACGACTGAGAACTAAGCGAAGCGGAATAACGAATGCCTTTATAATGAAGATAAATGAGTAAATCTAATATAGAAGATTTCTCCTAACGTCGAAATGACAAATGAGTACAAATATTCTACATTATTCTAAAGCATGGCTTTTATAAGAATAATGATTGTATGATTCATTTTTCTGCGAGATCAGAATGATAAGATTACAGTTTTGTCACGCTGAGCCTGTCGAAGCGTTGTTATTAAAGAAGAAGCGAAAACTAATTCCTGCTTAAACAAACTTCTTATCAATTCATTCTTTATTTTTGTTGTGAGGATAAGAAAATATGGAAATTGGTATTGATAGTTTTGCTGCGGCAAAACCCGGTAATGATAATAAAGCAAATGCAAATGCCATGGCACAGCTGCTGGAGCGAATAGAGCAGGCTGATAAAACAGGGCTTGATATATTTGGCATTGGCGAGCATCACCGCAAAGAATTTCTCGATGCCGCGCCTCCTGTTATACTGGCTGCAGCTGCCGCCCGCACCAAGCGTATCAGGCTTACAAGCGCTGTTACCGTGCTTAGTGCCGCCGACCCGGTAAGGGTATTTCAAAATTTTGCCACGCTCGATTTAATTTCAAACGGCAGGGCCGAAATGGTAGTGGGCCGCGGCTCATTTACAGAATCATTCCCTTTGTTTGGTTTTAACTTTGAAGATTACGATGCGCTTTTTTCAGAAAAATTAAATCTACTGCTTAACATCCGCGATAACGAAACAGTTACCTGGTCGGGCAAATTCAGGCCCGCGCTAAAAAACCAGGCCATTTACCCAAGGCCCTTGCAAAACCCTTTGCCTGTTTGGCTCGGAGTAGGAGGCACCCCCGAATCGTTTGTACGTGCGGGCACAATGGGTTTGCCGCTTATGGTTGCCATCATTGGCGGAGAAACACATCGCTTTAAGCCTTTGATAGATCTGTATAAACAAGCAGGAAAAGCAGCGGGCCACGCGCCTGAAAAATTAAAAGTAGGATTGCATTCGCTGGGCTATGTGGCCAATACCACGCAGGAAGCCATCTCCGATTTTTATCCCGGCTATGCCGAAACCTTTACCCGTATAGGCAGAGAGCGCGGCTGGCCTCCGGTAACCAAAGCACACTTTGATGCGCAGAATGGCGAGCGGGGTGCATTGCTGGTAGGTAGCCCCGAAGAAGTTGCTGCAAAGATCAAACGGCACAGTGAGGCCCTGGGAGGTATCTCCAGGTTTACCTTTCAAATGGATAATGCCGCATTGCCGCAGGAAAAACTTTTGCGGTCTATCGAATTGATCGGAACGCGCGTAGCACCTTTAGTAAATCATAAAACCAACTCATGAGCATAAAACAAAGCATCACAAAATTTTTGTACCCGGTAATTATGAAAGCCTCTAAGCTTGCTAAAAAAAATGTGGATGCCATAAAGAACACCGGGCAAGCCGAACCGGCGGTATCTTTTTATTCGCTGAAATTTACTGCAACTGATGGCAAAGAAATTTCGTTCGAGCAGTTTAAAGGAAAAAAAGTAATGCTGGTAAACGTAGCTTCGTTCTGCGGGTACACATCGCAGTATGATGGTTTGGAAAAACTGTATAGCAGCCACAAAGATAAATTAGTGATATTAGGCTTTCCGGCCAATAATTTTGGAGAGCAGGAACCCGGCAAAGACGAAGAGATAGCCAGCTTTTGCCGCCGCGATTATGGCGTTACGTTTCCCATCTTTAAAAAATCTTCGGTGTTAGACCCCGATAAAAACCCGGTATATACCTGGCTTTCAAGCCCGCAGCTAAATGGCTGGAACAAGCAGGTGCCTACCTGGAATTTTTGTAAATACATAGTAAATGAAAAAGGTGTATTGACTCATTTTTTTGGCGCAGCCATAGCACCCGATAGCAAAGAGGTTGAAGAAGCTATAGCATAAATAAAAAAACCACCCCGTTGCTAAAGCGGCTTTTACGGACGTCATTGCGAAGCGAGGCAAAGAATATTATTCAGGTAGCTTACTAAACATATTTTTATGGATGAAAGTCCAATAAACACTATGAATTGAAAATTAACCTGCATTTGCATATACCTTTTTTAACACCATACCCACTACGTTTTGTAAAAAGTATAAAAATTAAATACAAGTTATTTATCTGGAATTTATTTTATAGATTTAAAACAGGTACAGGCATTTATGTAAAGAAGATTATTGTGCAACACTAAAAAAACAGAAATATGAAAACAAAACTATTTTTCGTCATTTGCTTTTTAATAATGACAGGTATTAGATTAAATGCGCAAATTAATTTTTTGGCGCCGGGTGCTACATGGCATTATTTAGTGCCAAGTGGTGGCTGGGGCTTTCCGTACGTGGAAAACAACCGTGTCATAAAATATGCAGGGGATAGTGTATATATGGGAAGGCAAACTAAAATATTAACAGGTGTGTCTTATTTTAATACCAGCTGTTCCAACTGGTACGATACATTACTTATTTATACAAGTAATGACAGTGTTTTTATGCATGGCAGTAAACTGGTTAATGATTGGGAGTTATTATATGATTTTAATGCTTCTGTGGGCCAAAGTTGGCAGTTGTACGTTAATGATTACAATGGAGTAGATACTATATCCGTAAAAGTAGATTCAATTAAATACAATTCTATAAACGCTCTATCCTTAAAAACACTTTATGTTACGTATACAGAAACCTGGCACGTAAATGGTTCATCAAGCCAGATACGTTACCACTCTTCTATTTACGATAGAATCGGAGATATTGGATATTTATTCAATTACGACGCGGGTATTTTAGCAGATCCCTGCTATGTGCCTACGCTTCTTTGCTATAGCGATAATACATTTGGGACTTATCAAGTAGATTCTAATAAGTCATGCAATTATTCATATACAGAAGGCATTACTAATTTTATGCTATCCTCTGAAAATGTTAATGTATATCCTAACCCCGCAAGTAATAATTTGCAGATAACAGTTAGCAACGAACAAATAACAGAATTGAAAATAAATGATGTGCTGGGAAAAGAAGTAAAACATGAGGTTTTAGATAGGAGAGAAAATACGGCCCAAACAGATATCAATAATTTACCAAATGGTGTTTATTTTATAGAAATAAAAACGGGCACAAACAACTATAAACAAAAAGTTGTTGTGCAGCACTGATCCATTTGATGATTCAGGAAAAGAGTTTTTAAATGCAGTTATTGCCTGATTATCTTCTTAAAGACTGATCGGGCAAAGGAACGAAATCTGTTTCGCCGGGCACTTTCGGGAATTTTTGTTCCAGCCAGTTTTGTTTGGCTTTTTCAATCAGCGCTTTATCAGAAGCGACAAAATTCCAGTATATAAATCGCTCTTCGGGTAAAGGTTCTCCGCCAAAAATATACACGGTGCTGTTTTCCGTTAATTCAAACTCGCATAAGGAGCTGTCTTTTGCCACCAAAAAATGTTTAGGCTCAAATATAGTCCCTTCGCTTTGCACACTGCCTTCTAATATGTATATGGCGCTTTCGCCAAAAAGGGCATGGCCAAGGTTTACTTTTTGTTTAGCAGTATTTTTTATTTCAATAAAGTAAAGCGGGCTGTAAACCGGTATAGGCGATCTTTTTCCAAACACCTCGCCGGCAATTAATTTTATAGAAAGCCCGTCTTGTTGCCAGCTTGGAATTTTATCAGCGTCTACATGGCAAAAAGCAGGTTCCATTTCTTCCAGCTCCTTGGGCAGTGCCACCCAAATTTGCAAGCCATGCAGGTTTTTATCCGAATGCCGCAAATACTCCGGGGTTCTTTCAGAATGCACAATACCTTTGCCCGCGGTCATCCAGTTTACAGCGCCCGGTTTAATTTCTACTTCTGTTCCTAAACTATCCTTATGCACAATACTTCCTTCAAATAAATAGGTAAGCGTAGAAAGCCCAATATGTGGATGAGGCGGCACATCCATGTTTTCATGGTCGCTCATTTGCGCAGGCCCCATATGATCGATAAAGGCAAAAGGCCCCACCATCCGTTTTTCTCTAAATGGCAATAATCGTCCCACCATAAAGTTACCGATATTGGCAGCACGCTCTTCTATAATTAGTTTGATATTTGACATACTGCAAAAATAAAATCTTTAACGGGAAAGTCTGGCAGCCTAAGGAATTATCCGTTCTGTAATTTCCTTTCCGTTTATAGGGTCTTTACCGGTAAATTCTACATACTCAACAGTGGGCTTCAGGCTAAAGCCACCTTCTTTCACTTTAATAAAAACCCTGTGCAACAGCATTTCCTCTTTATTAGGGCTAATATACACCTGGTATTTTTGCATAGCATCTTTTTTTAGTTGCAGGATGATTTTTGGATAAGCAACTAATGTAAATTGACATTCTTCCCTTGTGGCTGTTTTAATTTTTATGCCATAGGCAAATTTTTGTTCCATTTCCGAAAGCTCTTCATGCTGCTCGTTTTTAGTGTACATGATCCAAAACGCATGAACAGGGTTTTGAGCATTAAGCATTTCGTTTGCCTCGTTTAATTCGTAAATAACGGTATTGGTATTTTCGTTTCGTTGTAAATAAAACAATTGATTAGGATTTCCAGCAGGAACCGGGAATCCTTTCCCATCTTCTTTATTTTGAGCCGACAAATTGAAACTGCATATCAGTACAGCAAAAATAAACACAGTTATTTTCGTTATGCTTTGATAACGCTTTGATCTTTTTAACTGCTTCAATATAGCCTTTTACTTGTTAATTGGCAGCCGTACCGGCAAAGAATCCATTCTTGTAAACTTCAACGCCAACTAACTGCCCGTTATTATAAACGTAATTTTTTCCATCCATAAAACGGTTTTCTTTAAACACGCCATCTTTTGTCTTTTGATGATTCCGGTTATAAAGAACAAAATACCCATTTAAAACAGTTGGTAATTTTTGGTTAGGATCTTGCAGCGTTTCATCTTTAGAAACCGTAAGCGTTTTGGTGTTATCCATTTTAAGTGCCGGGCTTGCAGGAGCCTGGTTTACCGGTACAGGAACCGGTGTTGGCACAGGCGTTTGCGCTGTATTAGGGTCTACCGCCGGGCAATTAGCCAGGCCGGCTTTTGCCTGTGCATGATTTGGATTTAGCTGCAGGCATCTTTCAAACGATGAGCGCGCTCTTGCATAATCTCCTAAAGAAAATGCTACGCCACCCAAATTATACCAGATCTCCGGATCTTGCGGGAAAATTTTCGAAGCCCTGTCGAACCAGTATAAAGAGTTTTGCAGCTTTTTATCCTTGGCATCCTGGAAGGCCTGCTGTATATATACGTTTGAAAGAACGCGGTAATAAGAACCTAAATACGGGTTGCTTGGATACAAGCGATAGGCTTGCCCCCAGATTTCTTCGGCTTTATTATAATCATGCAGTTTGAAGGAAGCCAATCCCTGGTTTAGATACCCGTTTACGTATTTTGGATGAAGTTCTAATGCATGCTTCAGGTATCCCTGCGCTTTTTCAAGGTACTCTTTTTCGTGCGCTTTGTTTTCAGGGCGTTCAGAAAGATCGATCCAACGCGCGCCTGCGTTTCCTAAGCATAATACACTGTTTGGCATTACATCGACATCGTGCGTAAAAAGTGTAATATCGTTTTTCCATACCGCGTTACGGGTTATGGTTCTAATTCCGCACAGAACAGTTAATATAATAAGCACTGTCCATAATACGGCTTTGTGCATATTGACTGTTGTAAAGTATTTTCGGGCTCCTTCAGTAAAGATCCAGGCAATACAAACTGCCCAGCCCAGCGAGGAGTGAAATATCAGACGTTCGCCCATGGTGGCACCAATGTCAATAATTAAATTACAGATCATTAAAAAATTAGCGAAGAAGAAAATCAGTCCCCATGTAGCAGGGTGTTTTTTACGGAATAATTTATAGGTAATAACAAGCAGGCTGATGTATACTGCCAATGATAACCAAACCTCGGGGCTTGTAAAATGACGGTAAGGAATACTGTTGTAAGAATAGTCCGAGCTTAACACATACGGGAAGAAAAGCAGGATGAAATACTTTAACCACACAAAAACCTTGGTAGCTTTCATCTGATCTCCGCGTGCCAATAAATATGGATTGTTTAAAAGCTCTGTATCCGGGATGCCTGTTTTTGCCACCACAATAGAGAAACGGATCATGAAATAAACAACGAGTGCCGCGCCTAAAGCCAAAAACAATTTGAAATATTTGCTGATAGAAAAATTGTCAACCAATAAATACATGGTTACAGGTACAACTAAAATTAGTGTAACCGCATACTCTTTGGATAATAGCGCTAAAAAGTAATGCACAGCGCTCCAGATCATGTATTTGTTTTCCCGGGTTTCGGCATACTTAAAAACATAAATAAATGTGAGGGCTATAAATATCATGGAGAAGATCTCATCCCGGCTCTTCATATTCGCAACAACCTCGGTATGCAAAGGGTGTATACAAAAGAGCAGTGCTGCCACAAAAGCCATATCGGGGTATTTGCTGAATAAATGGTTTTTGAACATGGCATATACCAGCAAGATACAGATCACATAAAAGAGCATATTGTTAAAATGCCGCAGCATGCAGCCCTTTGTAAGGCAGTCATTATCGTTATACAGCCCGTCCTGGTTAATATCTTCGGCCGGATCGGGTTTCCCGTTGAGGTTCTCATCCCAGCAATTGGCAGGAGGAAGGTGCCCGTCGGGATATTTACCGATAAATTCCTGTTCTATGGCAAAGCTAACTACTGATAAAGGACGATAACGCCCACCGGCCAGCTGTGCTTTGGCGTTCATTTGCTTATAAAAACTATGGTAGGCGTCGCGGCTCATAATACTGTCAATTCCGCTGATACCTTCCATTACGTATTCATTTTTATGAATAATAATTCCGTCATCCAGGGCAAACTCGTTTTTAATGGTGTTGATGTAAAAAACGAAGCCAATTAGCCCCAAAATAATGTATGGAATAATAGGTTTACTGAAAGGGAAGAGCGTATAGGGGTTTATGGTGGGGATAAATAGATCTGAACTGGTTTTTTGTTTGGCCATAACTGTTTTAAAAATTGAAAGACAAATATAGTTTTTTTACCAAAAATTAGCTTGAGTATTTTTTTATCTTTGAACAGACAATGAATGCCAATTTAGATCCCGAAGAAGAAAATTTATCCTCTGCCGAAAAGGAAGCGGAACGTGCCTTGCGCCCCATTTTATTTGATGATTTTAGCGGACAGGAAACCGTAGTAGATAACCTGCGTGTATTTGTGCAGGCTGCCAAACAACGCCAGGAAGCCTTAGACCACGTGCTTTTACATGGGCCTCCGGGTTTAGGAAAGACAACATTGGCGCATATTATATCACAAGATCTGGGTGTTAATATCCGTATTACTTCGGGACCTGTGCTTGATAAACCGGGCGATCTGGCGGGTTTGCTTACCAATTTAGAACCTTATGATGTTCTGTTTATAGATGAAATTCATCGCCTGAGCCCTGTAGTGGAAGAGTATCTATACTCTGCTATGGAGGATTATAAGATCGATATAATGCTGGACAGTGGCCCCAGTGCCCGCAGCGTACAAATAAAACTAAACCCGTTTACACTGGTAGGTGCAACTACCCGTAGCGGCTTGCTTACATCGCCTTTACGCGCCCGCTTTGGCATTACATCGCGTTTAAATTATTACACATCTATTGTGCTAAAAGGCATTGTAAAACGCAGTGCAGGTATTTTGCAGGTGGAAATAGAAGATGAAGCTGCTTTTGAGATAGCTCGCAGGAGCAGGGGAACCCCCCGTATTGCAAATGCTTTATTGCGTCGTGTTAGAGATTTTGCTCAAATAAAAGGCAATGGAAAAATAGACCTGGAAATTGCCCTTTATTCACTTAAAGCCTTAAACGTTGACGCCAATGGTTTGGATGAAATGGATCACCGCATTTTAAGCGCTATTATAGAGAAATTTAAAGGCGGCCCTGTAGGTATAACAACCATAAGTACCGCTGTTGGAGAAGAATCGGGTACAATAGAAGAAGTATACGAGCCTTTTTTAATACAGGAAGGTTATTTACAACGCACTCCTCGTGGCAGGGAAGCTACCGAAAAAGCCTATCGCCAGTTAGGTAAAATATCTGCCAAGAATAAAGGTTCTTTATTCGACGATAAGTATTAGAAAGTTTAAGGGTTTGCCTGTTTCCAGTTGTGACGAAACGGATAGTTTTTATATTCGTCGTCGATGTGCACATACATAGCACGTAATTTCTTATTCACCCAGGTATCTACGGTGCTTTTTTGCTTATGCATTTGTGCCAGGTTTTGCAGGCGCTGATAATCATCTTTTAAGTTAGCTTTATGTGGCTCTGTACGCGTTTTCAGGTACACGATTTTAAAGGACTGTTTGCCATCCGGTGATTGGTTGAGAATAGGCTTTGTGATCCCACCAACTTCCAGCCTGTCTAACATAGGTACCAGGCTCGCATCTGTCTGCCCGATTTCCTCAATTTCAAAACGGGTGCTTCCGGCTGCTACGTTTTGCATAATGCCGCAACTGTTTTTGGTTTCTTTATCATCGCTGTACTTAGCACAGGCGGCACAAAATGTAATTTTGCCATCCATGATGTTTTGATAGATGGTATCCAGTATGTTTTTCGCTTCCAAAACATCCTGGTTAGACACTTTTGCGGTAACCAATACGTGGCGAACGTCTACTAATTCTCCGCGACGGGCAATAAGTTGAATAAAGTGATATCCAAACGACGATTCAAAGATCTCTGAAATTTCTCCCGGTTTTAAACGGAAAGCCACAGCTTCAAATTCAGGCACAAACTGCCCGCGTGCAATGCCATCATATCGTCCGCCGGTTTTGGCAGAGCCCGGATCTTCCGTATATAAGGCTGCAATCGTTGCCATGGCCATTTCGCCGGTAAGCACACGCTGCCTGTAGCCTTCTAATTTTTCGCGCGCCGCTTTTTTTGCTTCTTCAGATACGATAGGCTTTTTTACCAGCTGCCCGATCTCAACTTCGGTATTTACAAGTGGCAAACTATCCGAAGGAATGGAATTGTAATAAGCACGAACATCTGCCGGAGACACCTTAATATCGCTAACCACTTTTTGCTGCATTTGCTGTGCCACCAAAATGTTGTGAATGTCTTCACGCATTTCTTCTTTGTATTGTTTAACTGTTTTTCCGTAAAATGCCTCAAATTTTTCTTCCGAGCCAAACTGGCCCAGGTAATAATTCATGCGCCTGTCCATTTCGGCATCAACCTGCTCGTCTTTAACACGAACACTGTCTTTGTCTGCCTGGGCAATTAATAATTTCTGGTACATTAATTCGTCTAACATGGCGCACCTCACCGAGTCGGTTATTTTGATGCCATCGGCACGCATGCCTTTAAATTCCCTTTCCAGGTCGGAACGAAGCACAATGTATTTGCCCACAACGGCAACCGTTTTATCTATGTTTTGCTGAGCCATGGTAAACAGGCTTAACACACAAAAGATCAGGTATAAAAAATGCTTTTTCATTATTATTTGTAGACTTCAAAGTTATTATTTTCTTTGGCCTGGCTGTAAACAGATTGCTTCATTTGCTCTATTAAACTCAATTTGCGCTTATTTATTATAATCTGGCGTATATTTTCTTTTTCAAAGCTTAACGGCGAGGGGTTGTTCTTTATTTTAAATTCCTTAATATTTAAGTAGTAATTAAATGTGCTGTCGCTTAATTCTATCTGGTGGCTTGTTTTTAACAGTAGTTCGGGATTATAATCTCTCAGGGGGATTTCTTTCATAACATCATCCAGCAAAAGCCAGGTATTGTCGTCTAAAAAAAAGTTATCGGCATATTGAATACAATATTTTTTCAGGTTATCCTGGTCTTTGCTTTCTTTCGATGTGTACCATTTTTTCACCTTATCGGCGTTAGGCGTTTTTTTATTGATCTTAACATAAGATACTTTTACAATATTTTCTTTTAACATAAAATTTTGCGTGTGCGAATTGTAGTAAGCTTCTATATCCTGCATGGAAACGGCGGTATCTAATTTTTGACGTACCAGCTCGGTTTCGTAACGATATACTAACAGGTTTTTACGGTATTCGTCCAGCTCTTTCTGAATATTTTTTTCGTCTTCCGGTAAATTCCCTTCCGCCTGGTGCAGGATCAGTTCGTTAGTGATCCATTGTTCTATATATGATTTCACAAATATCTCACTGTCTTTGGGCGTGCTGTTTTTCGGAAGAATTTCCTTTATATCTTCAGGGTACAGGCTTTTTTCAAATACACGGGCAATGGCTTTTTGGCCGGTAGAAGCCTCACTTGTTTTTTCTGTTTTACAAGAAAATACAAACAAAGCGATGATTGATATAAAAAGGCGGATTTTCACGTGCGGCAAAGATACATAAAAAGAAAAAAGCAGGAATTATGCCGGTTTTAACACAAAGTTACCTGCCTACGGGGGTAGTTTTTGCCTTTATTTTAAATACCTGGTTGAACTTGAATTCGATGCCTTCATCCGGTTTCAGGGCGGGAGATTGTACCAAATACCCATCGGGACTGATCAAATAATAAATAGGTAGGCTCTTTAAATTGTATTGTTCGGTTAAAGATTTGTTTTTTCCGCCATACAAGAACGTCCATTTATAAAGAGGGTTTTGTTTCAGAAAATTCTTGAAAAGAAGCGTGTCATCATCCGTACAAACAGATACAAACATTACCTTATCGTTGTATTTTTTATAAAGCTGTTCTTCTTTTTTCAACTCCTGCAAGCAATCGGTGCACCAGGTAGCGAAGAAATTAAGATACACATACCTTCCTTTAAAAGCACTTAAGGAAACAATATCACGTTTTATGTTGGGTAGAGAAAAACCGGGGGCAGCTTGCCCGTTTTGCATGTTATTCAGGTTACGCAAAACATTGAAGCAGATTTTTTTATGTTCTTTTATTGTGCTTGTTGCCTGAAGCTGCTCGAGCATTTGTTTTATTTTAGCCTTTTGGTAATGTGGAACAAAATACAGATCATACAATGATTTTAAAATAACAAGTTCCCGCAATGTATCGTTTGCAAGCGTGGCGTCGTTCTTTAACAGCTCGTTTAAATGCTTGTATTCTCCTTGCTCATTAATGGCATCTAAGATCAGGTTCCCGTTTTTAGTAGTATTTTGTTTTTGTATGTATTGATTAAAATACTGGTTAAAGAAAGCCATGTACTCGTAATTATTATAATTAATAGGCCTTTCCAGCAGGTAACGCTTGGCCAGGTAAGCATGATGCCTGCCAATGGTTTCGTTCATAGAAGCAAAAGTGTATTCTATATATGTTTTAAAGTATGGTTGATTGACTTTTTCATATCGCTTGTTTATTTGTAGCTGAAACGAATCTAATTTTTGATGTGCTTTATTGGCCAGGAAAGCTTTGTAATTCTTCGCCCAAAAATCATCAAAACAAGTATTAAAATCTATAATGCGGGCATTCAGTTCGGTGCTGTCGCCATTAATGATAATGCTTACATTTTGCTCATTCCCTCCACCGATAAAACGGGCAGTATCTTTTTCAGGAAAAATAATGCCATAAATATAATTAGGCCTTACATAGATGGTGCCCGATAAATTCCCGGTTTTGATAACTGCAATTTGTGTGTGTTTAATAGAAAGCGTAAGCTCAAAATTCCCTCTTGCATCAACCGTATCAGACGATTGCAGGGTTTGCGATTTTGTGATCAGGTCATCATATAAATAAATGGAAATTTCCTTTCCTTTATGGGAGCCTGCGATGCCTTTAATAGTTACGTTTTGCGCCCAGGAGATGCAAGAACTAAGAAATAGGAGATAAGAGATTATTTTAACTTTCATTCTAATTGCTTAACGCTTTAATTAAAATAAAAGTATAAATTTTAATTAGATCTCTTAAAGAATAATGTAACCGCGAAAAAGAAATGCAAAATAAATTGCTTTATAACAACCAGCTTAATTTTTTCGGATCATTGGTATCTGCAGGTTGATCGGGCGGTTTTCCAATTTGTCGAAGCCACGCCCATCCACATGTTTGGCGCCCCAAAACATCATGTCGTTAAGTATGTAAATCAAATCGTATTCGGCATAAATTAGCCCTTCTGCTAAGCCAAAGGGTGCAAAAGCCTCTCCTTTCAGGTCTTGTGTCACGTTAACTTTCCACTTATTAATTGTATTGCTTGGTATCTGATTTACTACATCACAAAACCCTTGTATCAAAGGCATTACTTCAAAAGCCTCATCAGCGATAAAATCTACTTTTTGTGCGCCCGGTGCAATAGGATGCTCTCCCTGCCATGTAATATGCCCTTTAATAACCATTTTTACCAATGGAATTTTTGCATAAGCATCTGCGTAATTAATTACTTCAAGCGCAAACCGATCGCCGGTATATTTAAACGCGCGCGTAAGATAGAACGGCTTCATGCTTCCGTCGGCATTTTTAGTAAGACTTGGGCGCACTTCCGGGGCAATGCTTATCCATTCTCCCTGGCTTATATTTTTTACTTGTTCTGCTGTCATAGGTGGGTTTTTGAGATAGCAAAGTTATTATCTTTGTCTTGTTAAGGCAAGTAGTCAATTAATAGCTTCCTAGTACAACTTTATAGACTAATGGAAAAGACAAGGAAAACCAAGAATTTCAACCCATATAATTGCCCGGTTACACATTGTTTGAACCTGATTGGTGGTAAATGGAAGATCATGATCATATACGGCATCAGTAAAAAATGCAACCGATTTAGCATGCTACAAAGAGCCTTGCCTGCTATCAGCAAACAAATGCTGGTTAACCAGTTAAGAGAATTGGAAGAAGATAAAATTTTGGAAAGAATTATCTATGCCGAAATTCCTCCGAGAGTGGAATATAAAATAACCAAATACGGGCAAACACTCATGCCTGTGATCAGCACCTTGCAAGACTGGGGCTTGCAAGATCTAAAAAGATTGAAGAAGTGATTTGTTTTCCTTAAGCTGCTTGCTTTTCAAAATGGACGATAGCAGCATCCAATCTTTTTAAAGCGTCTTCTTTGCCAAATAATTCAAGCATTTCAAACAGGGCAGGGCCGCCACCAACACCGGTTATAGCTACTCTAAATAGCTGCATAACCTGCCCGGTTGGTATATTTAATTTTTCGGCAACAGCTTTAAAAGCCTGTTCAGTTTCTACAGCCGTAAAATTTTGTAATGCGTTAAATGAGGACCTTACTTCTTTAATAAACTCAAGCGATTGCGGGTTCAGGCGTTTCTTTAAGACCTCTGCATCGTAAGCTGTTGGCGCAATGAAAAAGTAAGAACCCAAATTCCAAAATTCATTTACAAAATGAGCTTTTTCTTTTATCAATTTACAGAAACCAACGGCAAATTTTTTATCTACAGAAATATTGTGCTCTTTCAAAAAAGGCATAAACAGATCAGCCAATTCTTCATCACTTTTTTTACGAAGATATTGCTGGTTAAACCATTTTGTTTTTTCGGGATCAAACTTGGCCCCTGCTTTATTAACCCGCTCAAAAGAGAATTGATTGATCAGCTCTTCTTTAGAAAATATTTCCTGGTTATTACCTGCATTCCAGCCCAATAAAGCCAACATGTTTATAAAAGCTTCCGGGAAAAAGCCATGCTCGCGATAGCCGGTATAATTTTCTTTCGTGCGCTCGTCATACCAGTTTAACGGAAACATTGGAATGCCCGATTTATCACGTTTGCTAAGCTTGCCGTTTCCATCCGGTTTTAAGATTAACGGAAGATGCGCCAGCTTTGGCATTTGCTCTTCCAACCCTAAATAACGATAAATTAAAATATGAGCCGGAGCCGACGGAAGCCATTCCTCACCGCGCACAGCATGAGAGATTTTCATTTCGATATCATCTACAATATGCGCCAAATGGTAGGTTGGCATGCCATCGCTTTTTAATAAAACTTTATCATCCACCTGCGAAGAATTGACAACCACCCAACCCCGAATAATATCATTAAAGCGGATCTCTTCATTGCGTGGAACTTTTAAGCGCACTACATAGGGCGTTCCGGCATCTAACAGTTTTTTAACTTCGTCTTCGCTAAGTGTTGTTGAGTTTCGCATGTTCTGGCGTGAAACAGCATTGTATTGAGGGGCCATAACTTTGGCAGCTTCCAGGCGTTTGCGCATTTCATCCAATTCTTCAGCAGTATCGAAAGCGTAATAAGCGTGCCCGCTTTCAATTAATTTATCTGCATATTTTTTATAGATGCCAAGATCTTTACGTTCACTCTGGCGATATGGAGCATAAGGCCCGTCGCCAAAGCCAACGCCTTCGTTTGGCTCTATTCCACACCATTTAAGCGAGTTAATAATATATTCCTCAGCGCCGTTTACATAACGCGTCTGGTCGGTATCTTCAATACGTAAAATAAAATCTCCGCCATGTCTCTTAGCGAATAAATAACTAAACAAAGCAGTGCGCACACCACCCATGTGTAAACCACCTGTTGGGCTTGGGGCAAAACGTAATCTCACTCTTGGCTCGCTCATAAAAAAAATTTTTGCAAATATAAGCTAAAAGGCTAATTTAATGTTTTAATTTCTATACAATATACCATGCTAAAAGACTTTTTACTGGATGCCGCTTCGCTTGTTTACCCACGGATTTGTGTGGGATGCAGCCGGAATTTGTTTAAACACGAACAATATATTTGCAATAAATGCTACGTCACTCTGCCAAAAACAAATTATCATTTGATGAGGGAAAATCCTGTTCAAAAAACATTTTATGGCAGGGCAGATATTGCATTAGCAAGTAGCTTTCTGTTTTTTCAAAAGAAAGGAAGCGTACAAAAAATGCTTCATGCGTTAAAATATAAAGGTAAGCCTGATGTAGCAACCTTGTTGGGTAAATGGTACGCCCAGGACCTGCAAAAGCAAAATATGTTTTTACAGTATGATTACATTATTCCTGTGCCATTGCACAAAAAAAGAGAACAGAAAAGGGGGTATAATCAAAGCCTTTTTTTTGCAAACGGATTAAGCGAGGTATTACATATTCCTGTGTTGAATAACGCACTTGTTAAAACAAAATTTACCGAAACGCAAACCTATAAAAGCCGCGAGGAGCGGGTAGAAAATACGTTTTCATCTTTTAATGTCCGGCAGCCTGAGCTTATAAATAATAAACATGTATTATTGGTAGATGATGTAATCACAACCGGCGCTACAACCGAAGCCTGCATTCTTCAACTGCAAAAGACTGCAGGTGTTGTAGTTTCGGTAGCCTCTATTGCATACACGATATGAATATAAAAGAAACACTTTTACAAGAGCATTCAAAATCCCAGATGCTGAAAATTGTTGCTTATATAGGCAACGATAAAAAATTGTTTGCCGAATTAATGCCATTGATGCTTACGGCAGATTACCGGGTAACGCAGCGCGCCGCCTGGCCTGTTTCCTATTGTGTTCAAAAAAATCCATTATTCCTGACACCTTGGTTTGACAAGCTTATAAAAAATCTGAATACCAAAAAAATACACGATGCGGTAAAACGTAATACATTGCGCATATTGCAAAATGTAGATGTCCCGGAAAAGTGCTGTGGAGAATTGTATGACGTCTGCTATAAGTTTTTACACAGCATACACGAGCCTATTGCAGTAAGAGCATTTGCATTAACGGTGCTTACAAACATCTCAAAAAAATACCCTGAATTAAAAACAGAAGTTATGCATAGCGCCGAAAGCCTTTTACAATGCGGTATTCCGGCACTGGAAAGCCGGAGCCGGCAGGCTTTAAAGGAGTTAAGAAAATAGAAAGGCATAAAAAAAACCTCTTCGGAGTTTGAAGAGGTTTTTTTGTATAGTAATTGATATACTAGTATCTGTAAAGCTCAGGTTTAAACGGACCTTCTACTTTTACACCAATATAATCAGCTTGTTCTTTTGTTAAAGTATCTAACTCAACACCAATTTTACCCAAGTGCAAGCGTGCTACTTTTTCATCTAAAATTTTAGGAAGTGTATATACTTTTTTCTCATAAGCTGCAGTGTTAGTCCACAACTCCAATTGAGCCAACGTTTGATTTGTAAATGAGTTACTCATTACAAAGCTTGGGTGACCTGTAGCGCAACCTAAGTTAACCAAACGCCCTTCAGCTAATACGATAATGTCCTTGCCATTAACGGTATATTTATCTACCTGAGGTTTAATTTCTTCTTTGGTTTTGCCGTGTGTTTTGTTTAACCAGGCCATATCAATTTCAGTATCAAAGTGGCCAATGTTACAAACAATAGCATTGTGTTTCATTGCTTCAAAATGACGGCCCACTACGATATCTTTATTGCCGGTTGTAGTAACTACGATATCTGCAATTTTAACGGCGTTATCCATTTTCATTACCTGGTAACCGTCCATTGCAGCTTGTAAAGCGCAGATAGGATCAATTTCGGTAACAATAACACGAACTCCCTGAGAAGATAAGGACTGTGCAGAACCTTTACCAACATCGCCATAACCTGCAACAACAGCTACTTTACCAGCCATCATCACATCTGTAGCACGACGGATCGCATCTACCAATGATTCGCGGCAACCGTATTTATTATCAAATTTAGATTTAGTAACTGAGTCGTTTACGTTAATAGCCGGCAATAACAAAGTACCTGCTTTGTAACGCTCGTGCAAACGATGAACACCGGTTGTTGTTTCTTCTGATAAACCTTTGATAGCATTAGCCAATTCAGGGTATTTATCAAAAACCATATTGGTTAAGTCTCCACCGTCATCTAAGATCATGTTTAAAGGCTGACGGTCTTTTCCAAACCATAGTGTTTGTTCAATACACCAGTCAAATTCCTCTGCGTTCATACCTTTCCAGGCATATACCTGAAAACCGGCAGCAGCAATAGCGGCAGCGGCATGGTCTTGTGTAGAGAAGATGTTGCAAGAACTCCAGGTAACTTCAGCGCCAAGCTCAGCAAGGGTTTCAATTAATACGGCAGTCTGAATGGTCATATGTAGGCAACCTGCAATGCGTGCGCCTTTTAATGGTTTTGAAGCGCCATATTCTTTGCGAAGTGCCATTAAGCCCGGCATTTCAACTTCGGCTAATTTAATTTCTTTACGGCCCCATTCTGCAAGGCTCATATCTTTTACTTTGTACGGAATGTACTTTTCTACCGCGGTTGCTGACATTTAATTTTGGTTTAAGTTGTTAAAAATTTTACCTTGCAAAGGTAGTTTATAGCCAGATAAAATACAAATAATCATGTCAGGCAAAAATAGCCCTAAAATAGCGGTCTCCCGGCTTTCTGAGCAATTACAGATGGCCAAGCTTAACCTAGCTGATTTTGCCGGGTATTATAATTTAACGGATAAGCGAAGCATTGAGAAACAGGCAGCAGCCTATGTTGTACGGTTTGTGCTGAAAGATGATGATCTTGAAATTTTATATAAAGAAAGCGGAAAACCTTATTTGTTAAGCGAAGCCAGCATTTCTATTTCACACTCGTATGATTGGCTTGTTGTATTGTTTTCATTAGCAGGAGACAGCATCGGAATAGATATAGAAAAGGTGCGAGATAAGATTTTAAATATTAAAGAGAAGTTTTTATCGGCCGAAGAATTAACTCATTTGCAAGATGCACCGCCTGAAAAGTACACCATCTATTGGTGTGCAAAGGAGGCTATTTATAAAGCGCTGAATAGAGAAGGGCTGAATTTTTCGGAACAAATTTTTATAGAAGATTTTAGTTATTCACAAGATGGTGATAAATTAAATGTGTGGGTGAGCGACGCTAATTCTAAAAAAAACTATACTTTGCATTATAAAGTTTTTAAAAATTATAGCTTAGTCCATACCGGAAACATTCGTGAATAGCATTTACCTCAAAATACTGGAATCTTATCAAAAAAAGCAGGCGCAGCTTGCCGTGTTAATAGACCCCGATAAATTTAATCTTGAAGTTGTTAAGCTGGCTAATACCTGTAATGTGCACTACTTCTTTGTGGGTGGAAGCGAGCTTATTAATGGCAATATAGAGAAGACTATTACAACCATAAAAAAGCATTCTGAGATACCTGTCATCATTTTTCCGGGAGATGAAAAGCAATTAAGCGCTAAGGCAGATGCTGTTTTGTTTTTGTCTTTGTTATCAGGAAGAAACCCGGATTATTTAATTGGCAAACAGGTGTTGGCGGCGCCATTTATCCGGAAGAAGAAATTAGAGTGTATCTCAACCGCGTATATTTTGGTGAAGGGAAATAATAAATCTGCTACAGAAAAAGTTTCTAAAACCAAACCGTTAAGTAATGATAAAACAATTGTACATACCTCAATTGCTGCAGAATTGCTGGGGTTTAAAACGGTTTATTTAGAGGCGGGCAGTGGCGCTAAAAAAAACATACACACCGCATTGATCAAAAAAGTAAAGCAAAACATACATATTCCGTTGCTTGTTGGCGGAGGAATTGATACAGTTGCAAAAGCAAAACAGGCTATACAGGCTGGTGCAGATATACTTGTAGTGGGGAATGCCCTTGAAAAAAACAGTGGTTTACTAAAAGAATTGTCTTTATTATTTATATAAAAATACCGAATGAAAGTAATCGTTATATCCCCATCAAAAAACAGAGAAAATGAAATCAAGGCTGTGATTCAAATGTTTGAAGCAGGCCTGGATACATATCATATACGAAAGCCAACTTTCAATACAAAGCAGCTGCAAGAATATATTGAGCAAATACCCAAACAGTTTCATAACAGACTTATTATACATTCTCACCATAATTTAGCAAGAAAATATAATGTACAGGGCGTTCACTATACCAAAAAGCACCTGGAAAAAAATATCCGAAACTGGTGGAGAGAAAAAATGCTGAGGTTGTCAACCAGCCATTTTATTAAAACAACTTCTCATGGCAAATTATCATCTGTATACGACCTTGAAGAAATGAAATTTGATTATGTTTTTTTGTCCCCGATATTTGATGCCATAACCGGCAAATACCAAAGCGGGTTTTATGAAGAAAGCATAAAAGCAGCCATACAAAAAACAGGCAAAAAAATTATAGCACGCGGCGGCGTAGATGTTAGCAAAATAGAAAAGATCAACGAGTTGGGCTTTTATGGATTGGCTTTATATAGTGTGATCTGGGATAAAGAAAACCCGCTGGAAGAATATTTAAAGATCGTTCGCAGGTGTAACGAATTAGGTATTACGGTAGAGTAATGTTTTTGTTACTTGTTATAACGCCTGAAAAAGATCATCCGAAAGAAATAGAAATAATTACTTCCTTATTTGAAAACGGATTAAAAACACTGCACGTAAGAAAGCCTGATTTTACCGAAGATGAATTAAGGGCTTATCTTCAAGAAATTCCAAAGAAATTCTATAAAAAAATAGTCATTCATTCCCATTATAAATTATCCTCTGAGTTTAACTTAAAGGGTGTTCATCTGACCGAAAAAAACAGAAAACAAAAGATCAGAAATGTAAAAGTTACTTCAGCGTCGTTTCATTCAATGGTAGAAATTTTAAAAAGCAGGAGAAAATACGAGTATATTTTTTTAAGCCCTATTTTTAATAGCATCAGCAAGCAGGGTTATAAAAGCAACTTCGATCTAGATGAATTAGAATCCTTTTTAAAAAGAAAGAAAAACGTTATTGCTCTCAGCGGAATAAACACCAAAAATATTGAGATAGTTAAACAAATGAGTTTTGCCGGTGCGGCACTATTAGGAGCTATTTGGGAGGATAAAAAACCGCTTGTGGTTTATCAGGAGCTTGTTTCAAAAATCGAGTAGCCCGTTTTTTAAATTATATACGTTTGCAAATCCGTTTTCTTTTAAAATGGCAATGGCTTTTTTACTGCGTATGCCGCTGGCGCAATGCACAACAATTTCTTTTTCTTTGCTTATTTTAAAGAGATTGTTTGCAAGCGTATTTAACGGAATTAAAATTCCACCTATATTCTTTGCGTGGTACTCACTTTCCTCACGCACATCAATTAATTGAAAATCTTGTTTTGATTTTAATTTTTCTTTTAACTCATCGGCAGAAATTTCTTTTGTTGTTCCGCAAAAAACAGCGTAATCAATCAGCTTGTCAATTTTTTTATTTTTCGGATTTAAAGCAACATGAAATGTGTTAAACTGCATAGTCAGCGCATCAAACGCCAATAATTTCCCACTTAATATTTCTCTGATCCCGGTTATGATTTTTATAGCTTCATTAGCCATTAATGTTCCGCAAATGCCGGGAAGAATGCCTAATACACCAATCTCCGCACAGTTCGGCACTTCGCCTTCTACAGGAGGCTCTGGATATAAACATCTGTAAGTCGGCCCCGATTTATAATTAAAAACGCTTACCTGTCCATCAAATTTATAGATAGAACCAAATACCAAAATTTTATTTAAAATAACACAAGTATCATTTACTAAATAGCGTGTGGCAAAATTATCAGAACCATCAACTACTATATCGTATTGAGAAATAATTTCTAATGCGTTATGAGATGTGAGATGCGAGATGTGAGATATGAAATTGATATATGGATTTTGTTTACCTAACTTTTCTTTAGCAACTTCGGCTTTAAACTTTCCAATATCTTCCGTGTTATATAAAACCTGCCGTTGTAAATTGCTTGCATCTACTTTGTCAAAATCTACAATGCCAATATTGCCAATGCCAGCAGCTGTTAAATACTGTAACACCGGGCAACCCAAGCCCCCCGCGCCAATAACTAAAACTTTTGCCTGCTTTAATTTTTCTTGTCCTTCATGCCCTATTTCAGGAAGAATGAGGTGCCTTGCATATCGTATATTTTCTTGAGGAGAAAGCATTTTATTGAACTAATACTTTTTTGTTGCTTTTTACTTCTTCTAAAATTCCATCCCATAAAGCAATTCTTTTTTCCAAAGCCTGTTTAGAAATCTTTAAGCATTCGTCCCACATTTGTTGGTTATCACCACATAGCTCTTCAATCATTTGCATAGCCAATGGCCCATGTACACCATCATCCACTTCAATATGCCGGTCTAAATAATAAATTGTTTTTCCCAGTTTACCCGGAAAACGTATGTTCAGATCATTCACCAAGCCGCGAAACAAATCGGGTATCAGATCTTCTCTACCAAAAGTAAAAGCGGCCGCAATTTTATGTGCTTTATTTTCTTCAATGACAGCAAAAGTAAATCGAACAAAATCTTTTATAGACTCAGCAATTTCAATTGTATTAATCGCTTCCGGCAATGATTTTCCTTTAATAATGAGATCAATTAGTTCATTTATTTTTCCGGGAGATGCGTTTGCCTGTTGCATGGCTTCTAAATACAATTCAAAATGGCTGGCAGGCTTCCCGTTAGTATCTACATCGGTTTCTTCACCCAAAACAATTTCGTTGATCATTCTGCGTGTTGCCGGATTTCCCTTTGGGATCCAAGGCAATGTGGTACAGGTTAAATTTATTTGCAGCGCTTTCAGCAGCGACATAAAATCCCATACGGCAAATACATGATGCTGCATAAAGACTTTCAGATCATCCAGGCTTTGTAAATGCGCATATAATTCATGTTTCAGTAATTTTTCTCTCAAAGAAGAAATTTCCTGTTGTATTTTATCTGTCTGTTTCATGTTATTATGATAATGTTCTGTCCCAGTCCTTCCAAACGGCTTCGTAACCTTGTTGTTTGATAATGCCTGCTATTTCTTTTGGAGAACGTTCGTCTGAAATTTCAAATTGCTCTAAAGATTGCGGCTCAACTGCATATCCGCCCGGGTTTGTTTTAGAGCCAGCGCTCATGCTGGTAATACCTAATTTTATAATATGATTTCTAAATCTTTCATTCTCTCTGGTGGAAATAGAAAGTTCAACTTCTTCGTTAAAAATCCGGTATGCACAAATCAATTGCACCAATTCTTTGTCGCTCATAAAAGCAGTAAAAGATTTTATCAAAGAATTTTCCTGTGTGCCAATTTCAATAGGCCGCAAGCGCGGAAACGAAATAGAATATTTAGTTTGCCAATATGTTTTCTCTAAATAATCTAAATGTGCTGCTGTAAAAAAACAATCTGTGCGCCAGTCTTCCAGTCCGATTAAAACACCCAATCCAATTTTATGAATGCCTGCTTTTCCTAATCTGTCAGGAGTTTCAAGCCTGTAATCAAAATTCGATTTTTTTCCTTTCGGATGGTGAATTTTATAATTTTCTCTGTGATACGTTTCCTGGTAGACCAAAACCGTGTGTAAGCCTTCAGCTAGTAAGATTTCGTAATCTGACTGATCGAGGGGTTGCACTTCTATCGAAATATTTGAAAAATGCGGGCGAATTAAATGTATCGCGTGTCGTAAATAATCGACACCAACGGTTTGATTTGCCTCTCCTGTCACCAACAAAACATGATCGTAGCCCATTTGTTTTATTGCCGCAACTTCTTTTAAAATTTCGTCGTCGCTCAGCGTTTTACGTTTTATTTTATTATCGTAGCTAAACGCACAGTATGTACAAATATTCTGGCACTCATTACTCAAATACAGTGGCGCATACATTTGTATTGTCTTTCCAAATCTTTTTTGTGTAAGCGCATTACTTAGCCGTGCCATCTGTTCCAAATACGACATGGCTGCAGGAGAAATCAAGGCTTTAAAATCTTCAAGCGTGCGTTTTTCTTTTTGTAAAGCCTGTAACACATCAGCACCTGTTTTTGAGTGGATGCTTTGCTTTACATTCTCCCAATTATATGTATCAAATATGTTTTTAAACATTTCTTTTTCTTTTGGGCGTTCCCTTCGTTCCTCAGGTCGCGCTTTTCGCTACAAGTCCTCGCTATGCTGCGGGCTTTCCGCTGCAATCGCTAACGCAAATTAATCTTCCAAAAAAGCAGTCAACGGACTACTTGCTTCTGCAAAGTTTTTAGGCTTTGCTAATTTTGCTTCGTATGCCATGCGCCCGGCTTCTACAGCCATTTTAAATGCTATGGCCATTTGCACCGGATTTTCAGAAACTGCAATAGCTGTGTTTACCAGCACTGCATCAGCGCCCATTTCCATAGCTTCTGCCGCATGCGATGGCGCACCAATACCTGCATCAACAACAACAGGTATTTTACTTTGCTCAATAATAATTTCTAAAAAATCGCGTGTACGCAAACCTTTGTTGCTTCCGATAGCCGAGCCTAAAGGCATGACAGCAGCTGTACCTACTTCTTCTAATCGCTTACATAAAACAGGATCGGCGTGAATATATGGTAATACAATAAATCCAAGCTTTACCAATTCTTCAGCAGCTTTTAAGGTTTCAATGGCATCAGGCAATAAATATTTCGGGTCGGGATGAATTTCCAATTTAAACCAATTTGTTTCTAATGCTTCTCTTGCTAATTGAGCGGCAAATACAGCTTCTTTGGCATTACGAACACCTGAAGTGTTTGGTAATAAATTAAATTGTGCGTGCGATAAATGCTTTAAAATATCATCGCTGTCGCTTTTTACATCAACTCTTTTTAAGGCAACTGTCACCAGCTCAGAACCTGATGCAAGCAGGGCTTCTTCCATTAATTGAGAGGAAGAAAATTTTCCTGTGCCTGTAAACAAACGTGAACTGAATGTTTTTCCTGCAATGACTAACGAACCCATGTTTATGATGTTTTTAATGTATTATATTCCAGTAACGAATTAAATTCTTTCACAACTTCTTTTTTATCTGCAGCATTTGTGATGGCACTGGCTACAGCTATTCCGTGAACACCTACGTTTAGCAAACCTTCAACATCTGCCGCAACAATGCCGCCAATTGCAATAACAGGTGTTTGAAAGTTTTCCTGCTTACACCATTGAATAATAGTTGCATAACCTTCTAAGCCAACGATTGGGCTTAAATTTTCTTTGGTAGTTGTATATCTGAAAGGGCCTAAACCAATATAATTAACACCCGCAGCTACATGATGTTTAATGTCTTCAAATGTATTTGCTGTGCCGCCAATAATAATGTCATTCCCCAGGATTTCTCTTGCCTTTTCTGTCGGCATATCATGTTTGCCCAAGTGTACACCATCTGCGCCTATTTCCTTTGCGAGGGCTACATTGTCGTTGATAATTAGTTTTGCTTTATATTTTTTGCAAATAGCCAAAGCTGCTGAGGCCACTTCTTTCCATTCTTCATACGATTTGTTTTTGAGGCGAAGCTGAATCCAGTCTACACCCGCTTCGCAAGCTTCCTGTATCAAATCAAGATGCGTTTTGTTTTCGATATCCTGTGTTATATAATGTAATTTTGATACGTCATGCTGAACTTGTTTCAGCATCTGTCTAAATTCTTTTGGATGCTCTCTGCTTTCACTCTGAATTTGTTTCAATTCATGCTTATCGTTAAACCAATCTTCTGCTAAATTTTTCATTCCCGGATTAACTGTTTTTATTAAATTTATTTTCCATTGCCTATGCCAGTTTTTTAATTGAGTTTCTCGGTCTATTGCTTTTGAAATATCTGAAAGTGTTTCATAATAAACCAAATCAAACAGCTTGTATTTAGAGGTAAATGAATCAGGCTTAAATGAAGTTACATGCTCAAAAACCCTTCTTTCCAAATCATTAGTAACACCAACATAAAAAGTCGTTCGATTCTTATTGCTCATTATGTATGTATATGCATTCTTCATTTTTCAGATTCCGAAACAAGTTCGGAATGACATTTTACATTTTATGATAAGCTAACAATGTTTTATTACTGCTTAAGATTCTTTCTGTGTATTGTTTTGCTTTTAAGCAAGCGCGGTGCAGATCTTCTCCTTTGGCTAAATTAGCTGTGATAGCTGAAGACAATACACAACCGGATCCGTGTTTGGGAAATATATTTTTATTTTTTGGCCTGAAAGAAAATTGTTTGCCTTCTTTTAAAAACAAAGTATCATAACCTATTTTCTTTTCTGCATGCCCGCCTTTTAAAAACACATGGCAATATTGTGAAATATGTTTGGCGTTTTCCGTTGCGTGTTTAAATGATCCTAAAGACATAGCTTCCGGTACATTGGGCGTGATTAAATAAAGCTGCTTGCAGATTTTCTCTAATAATAGGTTATCCACTTCTTTATGAAATTCAAATCCTGCACTTGCTTTTAATATCGGATCCCAGATGATTTTTAGATGTGAGATGTGAGTATTGAGATATGAGATAACTACATCTAACACTTGTAAATTTTCTATCAACCCTATTTTTACATATTCAAACTCAAAGCGTTTTTGCAAGAGTGTAATTTGCTCGATCATTTTTTCTACCGGAATCCAATCTACGTGTTTAAACTCATTGTCGTTTTGAAATGTGTTAGCAGAGATGATGCCTAAGCCGTATACTTTGTTGCTTTCAAACGTTTTTATGTCGGCCAAAATGCCGGCCCCGCCGCTTGGATCGAAGCCGGCAACTGATAAAACATATTTGCGGTTTTTGTAGATCATTAAAGAGTATTACGCGTTAGGGATTGTAGCGAAAATCCTTTTGCAGGCGTGAGATTCGGAAACAAGCTCGGAATGACGTGGGCAGGGTAAAAGATTGAAGCGGAAAGCCCGACCTTTGTAATCAAAGGAAACGCTCTAAGATTCCAAAACAAGTTCGGAATGATAAACCTATTTCTACAAATAAACCTCACTACCTTTTTCTTTAAACTCTTTCGATTTTTCTTCCATGCCTTTTTTCAAAGCTTCGTCTTCAATCACGCCTTGTTTTTCTGCGTAATCGCGCACATCCTGCGTAATTTTCATGGAACAAAAATGAGGCCCGCACATGGAACAAAAGTGTGCAATCTTGGCTCCTTCGGCAGGTAGTGTTTCGTCATGAAACTCACGAGCTGTATCCGGATCAAGTGATAAATTAAACTGATCTTCCCAACGGAATTCGAAACGTGCTTTACTCAAGGCATTATCCCTGTATTGCGCTCCAGGATGGCCTTTTGCAAGATCGGCAGCATGTGCAGCAATTTTATACGTGATAACTCCGTCTTTTACATCTTTTTTATTTGGCAGACCTAAATGTTCTTTCGGTGTAACATAACAAAGCATAGCGGTACCGAACCAACCGATCATCGCCGCGCCAATAGCAGAGGTGATATGGTCGTAACCCGGAGCAATATCAGTAGTTAACGGACCCAATGTATAGAAAGGTGCTTCGTGGCATTCTTTCAATTGCTTATCCATATTTTCTTTTATCAAATGCATCGGTACGTGTCCGGGGCCTTCGATCATAACCTGCACATCGTGTTTCCATGCAATTTTTGTAAGCTCACCTAATGTTTCTAATTCGCCAAATTGCGCGGCGTCATTCGCATCGGCAATACAACCCGGACGAAGGCCATCTCCTAAAGAAAAAGAAACGTCGTATGCTTTCATAATTTCGCAGATCTCTTCAAAATGTGTGTACAAGAAATTTTCTTTGTGATGCGCCAGGCACCATTTAGCCATAATACTACCGCCACGCGATACGATGCCCGTAATACGTTTTGCTGTAAGCGGCACATAGCGCAACAACACACCGGCATGAATAGTAAAATAATCTACGCCTTGTTCGGCTTGTTCGATTAACGTATCTCTAAAAATTTCCCAGGTAAGGTCTTCGGCTTTGCCATTCACTTTTTCTAAGGCCTGATAAATGGGTACAGTACCAACCGGCACAGGACAATTACGAATGATCCATTCGCGTGTTTCATGAATATTTTTTCCGGTAGAAAGATCCATCAAGGTATCTCCACCCCAACGACAGCTCCACACAGCTTTTTCTACTTCTTCTTCAATGCTGGAAGAAACAGCGGAGTTGCCGATATTAGTATTGATCTTTACTAAAAAGTTTCTTCCGATGATCATAGGTTCGCTTTCCGGGTGATTAATGTTAGCAGGAATAATAGCTCTTCCGGCGGCAATTTCATCTCTCACAAACTCAGGTGTGATAAAATTCTTTGGGGTGTTTGCGCCAAAGCTATGCCCGGCATGTTGATGACACAAAGGGTCTTTTGCATTTGTGTTTTGAATTTCATCAATACGCTGATTCTCGCGAATGGCAATGTATTCCATTTCAGGCGTAATGATACCTTGTTTGGCATAATGCAATTGCGAAACATTTTTTCCGGGCTTAGCCTTATAAGGCTTTTGGATGTGTTCAAAACGCAGGCTGTCTAAGCTTTTATCGTTCATGCGCTGTGTGCCATACTCAGAGCTAACGGTGTTAAGTTGTTCTACATCGCCACGTTTTACGATCCATTCTTCACGCAGGCGCGGTAAACCTTTTTTTAGGTCAACGTTATAATTAGCGTCTGTATAGGGGCCGCTTGTATCATACACAGTAACCGAAGGATTTTTCTCCACCTTGTTACTGCCATTAAATTTGTGTACGGTATCTGTCAAGGTAATTTCGCGCATGGCAACTTTTATGTCGTGCAGTTTACCTTTAACAAAAACTTTGCGCGAGCCGGTTAATGGCTCGGTGCTTATTACATTTTGATCTGGTGCTTTGTCTTTTGATTTCATATTTTTAGATTGAAAATTTGACTTTATACTTTAATAATGAATTAATTTACTTTAAAAGACTTCATAATATCAAAAAATGGTTGCTTGTATTTTTCAAAATCTGCCTTTTTACACGCCATTGTTAATTGTAATTGGGGATTGCTTACACTTTTCTTTAATGTACAAACTATAAATTTCCCTTCATTTGTTTCTATTACAACAACTAATCTATTGGTATTATCGATAACTCCCCGTTTTATCGAAACAACTTCATGTGTTTGTTTGAAAATCCTATTTGTACCTTCTTTAATTTCTTGATCAGTCATTTCAAATGCGGAGTTATCATTTTTATCACTTAGAATCATGGGATAAGTCACGACAGAGCCTCCTAATCCATCTGCAGCATGAAAATCCGTACCATTTATATTCTCTTTTATTTGAAATGATGAAGGATACATTATCGAATATTTATATTTTTCGCTATGATGAGTAAGATATGTGGGAATCTGCTTGTGTGAAAGTAATAATGTACTTAGTAATATAAGAAGAGCCATATTTACTATATTTTTCATTTTATATTATCCGCCTTGCGTGGCTTTTATGATGGTTATTTTATCGTTTTCGTTTAATATTTTCGTCGGCCACTCTGTTTTAGGAATGACGGCATTATTAACCGCTACAGCAATTCCTTTTTGCGATTGAATGCCGTTTTGCTCCAGTGCGAAAATTAAGTTTGTATTTTCGTTAAGTACAAAATCTTTATTATTGATAGATACAATCATGTCAACTTTGTTATGCCGTTAAAACTTTAAGAGGAGAGAAAATACAGAAACGTATTTC